>PPYE01293404.1_pt1 | contig 143644 bp, 103 predicted proteins | sample 1559881 | NCBI WGS metagenome assembly PPYE01 (sample SAMN08240022, study PRJNA423297) | Human gut metagenome, whole genome shotgun sequencing project.
CTGTAATTACAAGGTCGCTGCGTTTGCAGCTGAACTTGTCGAACCACATCATGGCATCTGTGATAAGTTTGCTCTTGGTGTAGCCAACAGCCAACACCTGCTCCGGGTTAAAGTCTTGAATGTTGTAAATGTACTTGGCGTGTTTCATCCATTTGCCCCAGACGCCCAGCAAGCCGCCCAGAATCGGAGGCTGAGAGATGGAAAACACATAATCCATCTTTCCGACTTTGAAAGTCGCACCCATTGCTCCAAAGAAATAGGAAACTATGTTCTTCACACGGCTCTTCTTATTGGTCTTACTGAACTCCGGAACCCGGATTCTCAGCACTTTCACGCCGTTGATTTCTTCTTCGTAATACTTCTGCGTTTTGTACTTATCTTCAATAGTTCCCAAGTAACTCGGCACCACACAGATGACCGTGATATTGAACTTATCCAGCATACCCTCCGCCAGTTCACGGAGGATCTGCCCCGTTGACGCAGTATCTGGAATATAGTAATGAGCATAAATCAGTAGATTCTTCTTATTTGACATTCCGCTATATTCCTCTCACAAGTTTTTATATCTAACCGCCAATGCAGAACACCGGCGGGCTTTATCTATTTAGAACAGTATGTTCATCATCCATATCGGATGATCTACCACACTGTAGTTATCATTTTTCTCACAGCGGCCATCTTCCGCAGGCCACTTTTCCGACCACCACTGAATCTTTTATGTAGACCTGTCATGGGCCACTCACTCATTTCGCTTCAACTGAAACTTTATGGTAGACACCTTCATACCAACTCACCAACAAAGTGCTGTGTCTTATTGTCATAACTCGCTGTCGCACTTCTCCATTTTTCAAAGTGCTGACCCTTATTGTCATAACCCGTACACCAACTCACTTTATTAAAACTGTACAAGTTCATCTCTTCCTCTTGTTGCAACATGAATAATCATCTCCCCCTCACTACCCCTAATTCCCCAGAAAAATGCAGTTATCATGTCCATCTTTTCTCTGCAATAAACTTTTCCAGAAAAATAGATTTTGGGCTTTTCAATACTTTCAACCTCCACCTCTAATTCTTCGGAAAAATGAAGGTATCATGTCACTACCTTGCTCTGCAATAAATTAGGCTCGCAGTAAGGGTATTTTGCATGAGTTTTATACGCCACCCTAGACCATCATGCCGCAACTGAAAGTTTGAGGTAGACATTTATTCTGTGCTGCAACGCATTTTTAGTGTATTTTTTATATTTTATCGAGTGGTTTTCAAATTTAAGCAGTGCAATTTGACGAAGGTTTTCATTAAGTGATTTTTTCACTCCATTCTCATGCAATATTTCCGGTTAATTAGAGGTATACATATCTCTACGCAAACTCTCATTTTTCTGTATCAGGGTGTAGTGAAAAACTCACTTATTGCTAAAATCCATGTTTTTATGACTCCACCCTTGACCATTCTATTTTTCCGGAGAATTAGACCTAGACATTGTTTGACGCTGCAACGTATTTTTTAGTGCATTTTGTATGCTCTATTGAGTGATTTTTGAAATCAAATTGTTTAACTTGGCGAAAATTTTCATTAGGTGATTTTTTCACTCCGTTCTCATGCAATATTTCTGGTTAATTAGAGGTATACATATCTCTACACGAAACCTCATTTTTCTGTATCAGGGTGTAGTGAAAAGCTCACTTATTGCCAAAAACTATGTTTTTAGAACTCCACCCTTGACCATTCTATTTTTCCGAAGAATTAGACCTAGACATTCGTGGGAGCAGCTATTACAACAAAGTCCGCATCCGAGTATGCAACCTTTGCATCCAGCGTTGCGATCAAGTTCAGTTCTTTCTCTGCAAGCTACTTCTCGATATAGTCATCTTGAATCGGGGATTTATGATTGTTAATCATATCCACTTTCGCTTGCACAATGTCAACAGCCATCACTTGATTATGCTGTGCTAACAGAACGCTAAGGGAAAGGCCGACGTATCCTCGCCGTTCAATGGTCGGAACAGACTTCTGACGGATTCCCTCGTACTCCGTTTTACCAGCATCGTCATGCACCACTCACATGATGGCCTGCTCTGTTGTAGCAGGTCACGTCACAACCATTCTGTGCCATTCGGGTGCAGAGTTCTTTGACAACGATTTCTACTCCACCTTCTCTCGATAATCGCTTCTGTCCGAACATCGCAATCGCAAGTTTCTTACTCATAAATCTTTCCCACAATCCCACTCAATTCTTCATCAATATCTCGGCTAACACAAAGAGCGGATAGGCTCGTACACCTGTCCGCTGGCTGTCACCCCACCCTCATGGTCGAGATTTCTTTCTGGATGACATTGCTGCCACCCAAAAAGATCAGTCGTTCATTCTTCGGGTAAGAAAATATGAACTTCGGGTTGCGGAGCCTTTCGTTCTCTGCCGTACCCTTGTCCCTATTATGACAGCGTCGTATTATTTCACACTCCCCATGGACGGTAACTACAACTCTTTTACCAACATCTTCGGCAGCCATGTAAAGAAGGCCGGCCCCTCTACATCGGGTACTCAACAACAGTTTTACGAAGTAGGTGATAAACTCATGGATTCTCATTGTTTTCTCTTGTTTTTCGCCATCTCCTCAAAACTTCTGAAAAAGCTGTGCCAATTTTGTACCGCAGGGGCCAAAAGTTCGGCGTTTTAGTTCATATATAGTTCATATAACTGTAAAACACGACCGGTTTTAGTGCCCCATATAGTGTGCAAAACAGGTTCTTTTTGATGATGCTACGTCAGTATGGTTTATCGGCCGCACATTTCCCTCTTCCTTATCTCCAACAGCACTCCGGTCAAAATCACCAGCGAGCAAAGCAGGGTCAGCCACCAGTTTTCGGTAAAGCCGGCGATCAGGTAGCCAACAGCACACACGGCAATGACCACAAAGGCGTACTGCATCTGGGTTTGCACATGGTTGATATGGTTGGACTGGGCACCGGAGCTGGACATGATGGTAGTATCAGAAATAGGCGAAATATGGTCACCGCAGACAGCACCAGCCAGGACAGCCGCTACAGAAATGATCATCATAGTCGGGTCCAGTTCAGCAAACATGTTGACCACGATGGGCACAAAAATAGCAAAGGTGCCCCAGCTGGTGCCGGAAGAAAAGGCAATAAAAATTGCAATGCAGAAGATGACCAGCGGCACAAAGTTCATCAGGCTGGAATTTAGATTGATGGCCGAACGTACAAAGGTACCGATACCCAGGGCGTCTGTCATACCTTTCAGAGTCCAAGCCAGCACTAAAATCAGGATGGCGGGCATCATAAGCTTGCCACCTTCGGGAACGGAATTCATAAAATCCTTGAAGCCGATGACACGGCGCGGCAGATACAGAAGCAGCAGGAATCCCACTGTGACCAAACCGGCAAACACCAACGCTTCCGAAGAAGAACAGTTGGCAAAGTCCTCCACCAGATTCTGGCCGCCGTTCAGGTGGCCGGTCCAGATCATAGCTGCGATTGCCGTTGCAATCATGACGACCATGGGCGCAATCAGATCGATGACCTTGCCTTTGGCGTATTTGCCGCCCTCGGTCGGGTCTTTTGTTTCCTGGTTCTGGAACTCTTCCCCGCCGGAGGTGAACAGATCACCTTTGGCCGCGTTCTCTTCATGCTTTTTCATCAGGCCGAAATCGAAGCCTACAATGGAGGTGAAGAACACCATATACAGGGTTAAAATTGCATAGAGGTTGAACGGAATGGTTTTAACGAACATCTCAAAACCGGACATGGAACTGCCCGCCGGAACGTAAGAGTTGACGGCTGCCGCCCAGGAAGAAATCGGCGCAATGATGCAGACTGGCGCGGCGGTTGCATCAATGATATACGCCAGCTTGGCGCGGGAAACCTTGTACTTATCTGTGACAGGGCGCATGACAGAGCCAACCGTCAGGCAGTTGAAGTAGTCATCCACAAAAATCATCGCACCGAGCAGAGAGGTCGTTACCAAAGCGGAGCGCTTACTTTTCAGGTGGCCGGAGGCCCACTCACCGTAAGCGCGGGTGCCGCCGGATTCCTGCATGAGCATAACGATCATGCCCAAAAGGATCATGAACATCAGAATGGAAAAATCCACACTATCGATCATTGTGTTAAACAGCGTATCAAACGCAATCCACGGGTGGAATTCTGCCGCCAACAGTGCGCCAAGGGCACACCCCGCAAACAATGACAAATACACTTCTTTGGTCAGCAGTGCCAGCGCAATCGCCACAATGGGCGGCATCAGTGACCACCATGTTCCTACAAACATCCTTTATTCTTCCTTTCCTCTTTTGATCTAATCAAAGTTATTTTAACATATTGTCTATGCCGATTCAATACGTAAAAAACAATACATCCTAGATAACATTGTTTATTTTTCCCCCTTCTCATTCTCTTTCTTTTGACGCAAGCTGCACCCAAGAATCAGGGCAGCACCGCACAATTCCCGCCTGACGGCTTAAGCACCGCTCCGGCGGCTGCGGCACGGCATCTGCGTTGCCAAAATGTAAAGCCAGATGCCATATAAAAATTGGCCACTATCGCCATTTTTGTCCTATTTTGTTATTTGCTATGCCCAACATCCCGGACCGGACTACAAACGTTCCCCAGAAATCCGCGCCGCAAAGTCAAAAAAGGAGGGCCCACCATGTTCGTCCAGAAAGTACCACATATCAAGGACCAGTTTTTGACGCAGGAACGCGCCAGCATGGAGCTGGAAAGCGGTCAGATTGCCGTGGGTTGGTATACCAACGAGCAGGACAGCCAGTCTGTTGTACACTCTCACCCGTATTATGAGCTTGTACTGCCCCTGGTGGGCAGCAACGTGCGCTATTCTGTGGACGGCAACATTTATGATATAAACCTGGGGGAAATGATCATCTTCCCTGCCCGGTGCTATCATGCGGGCATGTTCAATATCACGGATAAGATTTCTGAACGTCTGATTGCCCAGATCAGCGCCGAGCTATGGCAGGAAGCCCTGCTGGCCAGCGGGCTGGTTGCCCCCACCTGGCTGGGGCAGCTGGTGATCCTGGATGCAGACGCCGTCACCGCATGGGATCTACGCGGCTTATTTGAGCGGATGGCCCAGACCGCTTACTTACACGGCAGCACCCAGCACATGGTGCAGCGGTGCGAGCTGATGGAGCTTTTGCTGCTGATGGACCAGATTGTGGCCGAGCGCCGCACGGCACCGCCCAGCGCTACAAGTGCCCTGGTTGCCAAGGCCGTTGCTTTTCTGCAGGCCAATTATACCGACCCGAACCTAACCGTTGGCAGCCTTGCCAAATATACCTACACCAGCCGGGAGCATTTGTCCCGCGCGTTCAAAACCTACACGATGGAAAGTGTACACGGCTATTTGACCAACCTGCGCATGCAGCATTGCCGCCGTGCCATTGCAGCCGGCGCCAGCGTGCTGGATGCCTGCAACGCCAGCGGTTTTACCAATTACACCAGTTTTTTGAAAACTTTCCGCAGTTTATACGGCATTACGCCGTCCGAATATCGCAGCCAGCTGCGGCGTACGCCGGAGCGGGTTCACTCTACCCCATAAACAATGTAAGCCGCCCGATATCAAGTCTTGGACAACTTTTTTCCCAAGGCAACACCGCACAATTCCCGCCTAGCGGCTTAAGCACCGCTCCGGCAGCTGCGGCACGGCATCTGCGTTGCCAAAATTGGCTAAACGCTGTTCCTAATATTCAACATGCTTCGCATATTCGCTCTTCTGCTGGTTTACTTTTTCACATCTTTTGCTCGCCCTTACTTTGTGCTTGCTCAACTCTTAATTCACATTTTTTGGGCACAAACAGCTTTATGCAGTCGGTTCCTTCCAATTTCAACAGCTGGATTTTTCGCTCAACACCACCCGCATAACCGATCAGGCTGCCGCTGGCACCCACCACACGGTGGCACGGGATGATGAGCGAAATGGGGTTATGTCCCACGGCTCCGCCCACCGCCTGGGCGGACAGGCGCGCCGTGCCATGCTTTGCCGCAAGCCGGGCGGCCAGCGCGCCGTATGTTGTCGTTTGCCCGTATGGGATTTGCAGCAGCAGCGCCCACACTTCCTGCCGGAAGTCTGACCCGATGGGGTGCAGCGGCGGCATAAAATCCGGCATTTTTCCGCTGAAATATACATCCAGCCAGCGCTTTGCTTCGGTCAAGGGCGGGGTTTCGCGCTCCGTGCTCTGCGGGGCCAGGCCCTCCGCATAATACTTTGCGCGGTCAAACCACAAGCCGGTCAGGCCCACTTCATCCGCTGCCAGCAGAATTTCCCCCAAGGGGGACTGATAATGCGCGGTGAACATCATAGCATCTACCCTTTCTGTTGTACTTTTGATGTTTTCTCCGTGTGGGGACCAGCGGGTGCTGCCTTTTTGGCCGGGGCTTTCTTTTTGGGGGCATAATCCTTCAACCCCGGCACCGCGCCGCCCGCGGCGGCCCACAGGTAAAGGCTCGCCACGCTGCAATAAGGGCTGAACCGCCTGCGGTACTTTTCAAACAGTTTGCGGTCAATTTTACGGTGATGGTACACCATGCGCAGCCCGCGCTGGATGGCAAGGTCATCATAGCTGAACACATCGGGCCTCTGCATGCAGAAAAGCAAAATCATCTCCGCTGTCCACACGCCAATGCCTTTCAGGGCACTTAACTCCCGGATCACTTCCTCATCCGGCTTCTGCCAGATGCCCTCCAAATCAAACTCACCGTTCTGGATTTTTCGTGCAAAGTCCGTGATGTACTCTGCCTTGCGGCAGCTGATGCCAAGCAGCTGTAATTGCTCGTTCCCTGCTTCCAGAATATGCTCGGCATCCACCGTGCCAAGGGCACCCCGCATGCGCTGCCAGATGGTAGCCTGCGCCTTGGTGGAAATCTGCTGCCCCACAATATGGTGCACCACGGCAGAAAACAGGTCTGTATCCACCTCGCGATTCACCCGGCCCACCTGGGCAATCACCGCCCCAAGTTTTTCATCTTTGCCGCTCAGGTATTCCGTTTCTTCCTGCCCGTATTGAAAGTACATGGTCTTTCCTTTCCTGTGTTCTTTTCGTGTTCTGTGTGTTGGTTTCTGCGTTTATCCTGCCATCATTATACCATGCTTTGCGCGGTTTGGGCATCGGCGGTGAAAGCGTATTTTTTTATGGCAATACCGCATAATTCTAAGTGCCGATACGGCGAGCGAGGTGCGGCAGATGCTAAGCCAAAAGCGCAGATATTGGAAACATAGCACAGCCCTATCAGCCCACCCGCCGCAGCGGAAAGCAGAGCCAGATCACAGTAATCATCCGGCAGGGCGGGGTTGATCTCCCCTTTTTGCCGCAGGGCTGCCATGGTTCTGTGCAGCACCCCACGCAGGGCTTGCACACACTCGTCCATACCGCGGAGGTTCTCCCGTGCGCCAATACTGGAAGCGATCACCTGATAGGTTCCCATCCGGTTGCCGGAAAGATCCTGCAGGTAGGCCATCACGGCGTCCTCCAGCTCTTGCAGGGTGGTGCATGGCTCCATCAATACGGCAATGCGGGCAATCTCGGTATCAAAGCAGTACAGGGCCATTCCCTGCAGGATCTCATCCTTGGAGGCAAAGTATTCATACACGGTGCCCTTGCCGATTCCGGCTTCGTCCGCGATCTGCTGTACCTTCATGGCGGCGGGGTTTACCCCCTTGGCAATCAGGCGCAAGGCGGCTTCGTACAGGGCGGTTTCGCGTTCTTTGCGGATATCTGGTGTCATTGTGGCGTCCCCTCCCCGTTTTCGGTATCGGGTTTACCGGGCAGCTTTAAGTGGCGTTGCTTGGCGGTATCCGGTGTTTCGGGTTCCGGCTGGTTCTTGCCCTCTGCTGCGCGGCGGGCGGCAAATTCTGCGGCAAACTCGGCCGCATCATCGGGCAGGTCATCCATGCCGTCATCGCCCACATCAATGTTGACCGGCGGCTTGCGGTAGAAGAGGTCATACATCACCGGCACAATAAACAGGGTCATCAGCGTTGCATAGGAAAGGCCGCCCACAATAACAATGGCCATGCCTTTGCCCATCTCGCTGCCGGCATCCTTGCTGAAGATCATCGTTACCATGGCAAGCACGGTGGTCAGGGTCGTCATCAGGATGGGGCGCATACGGGTGCGGCCGGTTGCCACCAGGGCATCGGTGCGCTCTAGCCCGCCAATGCGAAGCTGGTTGGCGTAATCCACAAACACAATGCCGTTGTTGACCACCACGCCCATCAGCACAAGGAAACCCATGAGCGAAATGACCGAAAGCTGTTCGCCGCCAATCATCAGGCCGATCATGCCGCCGGTAAAGGCCAGCGGAATGGTGAACAGCACAATGAAGGGGGAAAGCAGGCTTTGGAACTGCGCCACCATGACAAAATAGACAAACAACAGTGCCAGGGCCATCATTTTGGCCATCTGCTGGATCATCTCGGTCACCTGGGTGGTTTCACCGGCAATTTCAGCGGTGCAGCCATCTGGCAGGTCCAGTGCTTCCAGCTGGGGGCTCAGATCACGGGAGATCAGGGCGGTGTTGTAGCCTTCGGCGGTATCGCTGGTCACGCTGATCTTGCGGGAGCCGTTTTCACGCGCAATGGTCGCATAGGCGTTGCCGTTGGTGCGGGAGGCAAACTCGCCCAGGGTATGGGTCTCGTTTACGGTGTTGCCGTCATCGTCGGTGGTCGTTGTGATGAACTCCATCTGGAACAGATCGTCCAGGTTCGGGGTATCGGTCTTATCCACAATCGCCACATCATAGGTATCGCGGCCCACTTTCAGGGTGGTTGCGGTGGTATCGGTGCTGAGCTTTGCGGCGATCTGCTGGTACACCTGCGCCACCGTCAGGCCAAGGCGCATGGCTTTATCCTTATCAATGACGATATGCACCTCCTCGTCGCCGGTTTCCTGCCCGTTGGAGACATTCTCGATGCCGTCCACGCTGTTCAGCAGGTCCATCACCTGCTGGCTGGCGGTGGTCAGGCTGTCCAAGTTCTGGCCGTAGATGTCCACCTCCACGCCGCTGCCGGACAATGCGCTCATATCCATGCTGCTGGCGCTGATGTCCACTTCGCAGTTCAGGTCAGCGGTGTCATCGGCGATCTGCTGCTGGATGGCCTTGCTGTTGCTGGCGCCCTCGTCAGTCAGCAGAACATAATAGGTAAAGCTGGTGTTGTCCGTGGTGCCCTCAGTGCCGGTCATCATCAGCATGCTGCTGGTGCTGTCGCTGCCGCCGGACATGGCACCCACCGTTTCCACGCCGTCAATGTTGGTAATGGCATCCATCACGGCATCTGCGGTGGCAAAGGCATCCTCTTTTTCGGTATCCGCAGGCACCGTTACCGTAATCGAAAGCTGGTTGGAGCCCATATCCGGGATGAGCATCACGCCCATGGTGGCAATGCGCCAGACCGATACGGCCAGCAGCACGATCGCCAGTGTGAGCGGGATGGCCTTGCGCTTTAAGCAGAAGCGCAAGAGCTTTTCGTACCCGTTCAGGAAACGGTCGAACCAGGGGTGCTTGATCTCTTTTTGCTTGCGCAGTACGGTGGAACCGGCGCAGGGCACCACGGTAAGGGCCACAATGAGGGATGCCAGCAGGCTAAACGTGATGGTCCATGCCATATCGGAAAGCAGCTCCAGCACCATGCCGGTGGTAAACACCATAGGCAGGAACACGCAGACCGTGGTCAGGGTGGAGGACACGATGGCCCCCGCCACCTGGCGTGCGCCCTGCACCGCAGCACGCGGGGCCGGAATGCCCCGCCCGCGCAGGCGGTAAATATTTTCGATGACAACGACCGAGTTATCCACCAGCATGCCAACGCCCAACCCCAAGCCGGACAGGCTGAGAATGTTCAGGGTAATGCCACTGAAATACATCATGACAATGGCAAACAGCACACTGAGCGGCATGCTGATGGCCACCACCAGCGTGGGGCGGATATCCTTTAAGAACAGAGCCAGCACGATGATGGCCAGCACAGCGCCTTCGATCAGGTTGGACATGACGCTGTTCACAATCAGCTTGATGTAATCGCCCTGATCCATGATGGTGGTCAGGTGCAGGCCGTCGTTTTCTGCCATCAGTTCTTTCATAGCAGCGGTGCTTGCGTTGGAGACAGACGAGGTGGAAGCCGTGGAGCTTTTATAGATTGAAAGCAGCACGGCGCGGTTTTTGCCCACCTTGGCGTAGCTGTCGTCCGCGTTATCGGTCAGCTCAATGTCCGCCACATCGGAAAGCCGCACATCGCCGATGCCGTCAATGCTGCACAGGACCATACTTTTCAGCTCATCCACATTGTCAAACGCATCGCCGACTTTTAAGATGTACTGGTTATCGTCCCCTTCCTCGCCGTCAATGTAACCGGCGGGCATAGAGAAGTTCTGCGCGGCGATCAGCTGCTTTAAGGTGTTCATGTTCAGCAGCTGGTCCAGATTGGCGCTTTTCAGCGCTTCCTCGCGGGCCGATTCATACTCTTCGCGGGCGGAGTTCAACTGGGTCTGGCCCGCTTCCAGCTGGGTGCGGCCGCTGCTGATCTGGAACTCGCCCAAACTGAGCTGGGCTTCGGTGCCGCTGAGCAGCAGCTGCACGGCCATATCGGCCAGTTGGGGGTCTGTCGGGTTGGCAGAAAGGCTTTCCAGCATCGATTGCAGCTTGCCGCGCTGATCGTTCAAATTGGCCAGCATGGCTTCGGCTTTGTCGATCTGGGTGTTCAGGGTGGTAATCGTCTGCTGTAGGGTTTGGCGCAGTTCCTCGGTGCTCTCGTTCAGGCTGGCTTCGGCTTCCTGCCGGGCTTTCAGCAGCACCGTTGCGTTCCGCAAGGCCGTCTGGGTGGTGGAAAGGGTGCTTTCATCACTCTTGTAACCATCCAGGGCTGCGCGCTGGCTGGTGGCAGTGTCCAGCTGGGTCTGTAAAGCCGCCTGTTCAGCTTTTTTGCTTTCGATTTCCGCGCGGATGGCATCCTGCTCTTCCGGGGCGGCGGTATCCAGCTGCTGTTCCAGCTGAACGATCTCGTTATCCTTCTGCTGCACCTGCACGGTCAGCGTCAGGATCTGGGCGTCCAGCGCGGCGCAGGCATCGCTGACGCTCTGCCCGCCGGTCAGGGCGGCAGCTTCGGTCTCAATGGCCTGCTGGGCGCGCTCGATGGAAGCCAGCATCGCGGCCATCTTGGTCAGGTCGCTCTTGGCTTCCTCCAAATTAGCGGGCATGGCATTTGCATTGTACTGGGGGTCATATTTTGCCAGAATCTCTTTGCAGGAAGCAAACAGTGCATCATCGATCGGCAGCGTCACTTCCGGCAGGCTGCTGGGGTCCACTTTCAGCTGGTTCAGCTTGTTCTGGGCGGTGTCCAGCTGGGTTTTCAGCCCCGCAATCTGCTCTTCCAGCTTGGGGATCTCCTCGTTCAGCTGGTCGATGGCATCCCGCAGCTGCTGGGTCAGGCTCTGCTTTTGGGTATTCAGCTGGGCTTTGCCGGAATCCAGCTGGCTCTGGGCACTGTCCAGCTCCGCCAGGCCGTCCTTGATTTTGGCCTCGTTTTCGTCCAGCTGCTTTTTGGCTTCGGCCAGGCGGTCGCTCACCTTGACCAGCAGTTTGTCATTCACCTCGTCAATTTTGTCCTGATCCAGCGTGATCTGCACTGATTTTTTGACAAGGCCGGTGGTGGAAACGCTGGCCACGCCGTCCACGCGCTCCAGCTGGGGTACGATCGTATCCTCCACATAGTCGGAAAGCTCGTAGATGTCCATCCCCTCATAGTCCACTGCAACATACTGGGTGGCCATCATATCGGGGCTCATCTCCATCAGCGTGGGGGTGCTGGCCATATCGGGCAGACTGTCCGAAAGCTGGTTCACGGCGGTGCTGGCCTTGACCATGGCGCTGTCCATGTCGGTGTCGTCCTGGTATTCCAGAATGACAAGGCTGTAGTTTTCATTGCTCTGGCTAGTCACGTTCTTTACACCATTCAGGGTGGAAAGGCTGTTTTCCAGCGGCTGGGTCACATCGCTTTCCACCTGTTCCGGGCTGGCGCCGGGGTAGGTGGTAATGACCAGCAGGTAGGGCAGGTTCATATTGGGCAGCAGGTCTGTCTGCATGCCGGTCAGGCTTACAAAGCCCAGCACCATCACCAATATGACCGCCACAAGTACGGTAAATGGCTTTTTAACACTGTATTTTGGCATTTGTTTGTTCCCTTTGCCCGCACTTTGGGCGGGCCTATGTTGGCGGATGTGACCGACCGGCCGGGTTCAGGCTGCCCCAAAAGGAAGGAGCGCCGAAGCGCCGCGCAGCCGCCGTGTGGCACCCCTTTTTAGGGGGAAACGGAGCTTTTTTAGCGCGCTTGACCGACCGGTCGGTCGGTTTTTCGCTGTTATTATAGCACCGCGGAAAATCATTGTAAAGAGGAGATAAAGATTCCGTCCGTGCGGTACAGTTTGCCGCAAAAGCGGCAAAAATCGCCGCCAGCCTTGCTTTTTCGGCCCCAATCATGTAAACTGTTCATCATAAGTTTACAGTTATAGGGTGCAGCTGAAAAAACGAACATTCAGTCGGTTTCCTTGTTTTCCGCTGCACCCTGGGTAAGGAAGGGCGTTTTGCATGGGGATCGTTGTCATCGGCGCAGTTTTTGTTGATATCAAGGGGTACCCCCTTGCCACCTATATTCCGGGCGGGCGCAACGCCGGGCGGGTAGAACAGGTACACGGCGGTGTGTGCCGCAATGTGGCGGAGGATATCGCCAACGTGGAGCTGCGCCCCACCTTTGTAAGCCTGGTAGATGACACTGGCACAGGGCAGGATGTTATTGATAAACTGGCGCGCCACAAGGTGAACACCCGCTATATCCAGCGCGTGCCGGACGGCATGGGCACCTGGCTGGCTGTGTTCAATAATGAGGGCGATGTGGTGGCCGCCATCTCCAAGCGGCCGGACACCAATCCCCTGACCGACCTGCTGGCCGAAAAAGGCGATGAAATTTTTAAGGACTGCGATGGCATTGCCATTGAACTTGATCTGGAAAAAGACACTGTAAAGCAGGTCTTGTATTTTGCACAGAAATACCACAAAAAGGTATATGCCGCGGTTTCCAACATGAGCATTGCCATGGAGCGGCGTGACTTTTTGCAGCAAATCGACTGTTTTGTCTGCAACCAGCAGGAAGCGGGGATCCTCTTTTCTGACGAATACGACCATATGGGGCCGGAGGAAATGTGCCGCACGCTGGCCGCTAATGTAGGCAGCGCCCGCATCCCCTGCATGGTTGTTACCATGGGGGACAAAGGCGCGGTGTACGCCTGCGCGAATGGCGAAAGTGGCATTGTACCCGCCAAAAAGGTAAACGTGATCGATACCACCGGCGCAGGCGATGCGTTCTTTGCCGGTACGGTCATTGGCCGCGCTTATGGCAAAACGATGGCGGAAGCCTGCGGCATTGGCAGCCGGCTGGCGGCTTCGGTCATCTGCACCGCCGAAAATGTCTGCCCGCGGTTCCGCCCGCAGGAGTTCGGGCTGGATATTCCGGTTGTGGATTGAGCGCCGTTTCAGCAGGCCGGTCACAACCGCCGGAGCGGTGCTTAAGCCGCAAGGCGGGAATTGTGCGGTGTTGCCCAAAGAATAAACAAGCCCCCGGCAAGTTTACAGCGTATGAACCGTGCTCCGCTGCCTGCCGGGGGCTTGCTTCATTCTATATCCCTGTTAAAATGTCAGCCGCATCTGGTTCCACGCCACATTGCCGTGGGTGGATTGGGAAACGCCCTCGTTCACAAAGCCAAATTTGGCGTAATAGTGTACTAGTTTGTCCTTACAGGTCAGTACCAGACCCTTGCGGCCCTGCTGGCGGGCATCGGCAATGGCGCGGTTCAGCAGCTGGGCTGCCAGACCGTGTTTGCGGTACTCTGGCCGGGTCACCACGCCAAAAATCATCTGCCATGCGCCGGTTTCGCTGTGCAGAGCGGCATTTTCGTATAGATCATCGGTCAGATCGGGCTGGTCTGTCACCATACCGTCCACAAAAGAAATCAGCGTTTCACCATCAAACATCAGCCAAAAGTGTCCGGCATAAGCCTGCAGACGGTCCCTGAACTGCTGTTCCGGCGCGGCTTCCGCTGCGGGGAAGCAGAGGGCCTCCACCTCCGCCAGCGCGGCGGCATCGGCGGGAACTGCGGTGCGTATCAACATAAAAAACATCCACCTTTCGGGGAAAAATCGGGGGCGTTCCTGTGCCCCGTTCCGCCGGTCAATCCGGCCGGGCGCAAACGGCATGGCCCTTTGCTGTAAGCTATTATCCCATACCCCCGTCCAAATTGCAAGCGGGGTTTGACAGGCGTGTGCGGGAGCGGTATCCTTAAGGCAACACCGCACAATTCCCGCCTTGCGGCTTAAGCACCGCTCCGGCAGCTGCGGCACGGCATCTACGTTGCCAAAATACTCGATAATACACAAAGTATTATCTGCGCTTTTGGCTTAGCAGCTGCCGTGCCTCGCTCGCCGTATCGGCACTTAGAATCCTGACTGCCCAGAACATCCAGGAGGGCGATACCGTTGCCCTGCTGCCGGACGGCACGCTGAAAAAACTAAGGTGTATCTGACACCCTAGGGTAAGCCCGCACTTTGCAAAAGATTCACCGTAACTTTACATCGGTATGGTTGCAGCCCGCAGCCAAATGGCCTATACTGAAATTAAGGGCAACACCGCACAATTCCCGCCTGACGGCTTAAGCACCGCTCCGGCGGCTGCGGCACTTAGAATTGTGCGGTATTGCCTAAGAACCAACAGGAAAGTGTGGATCACCATGACCTACCATGACATCAAACACAATGCCGAAGTAAACGAGCTGCTGAAAAAGGGCAACCAGAATTTGGGACTTTTGGGCTTTACCGACCATTCGCAGGCGCACTGCATCCATGTGGCGGAAACCGCTGCGCACATCCTGAAAAAGTTTGACTACAGCGCCCATGATATTGAGCTTGCTAAAATTGCCGGGTACAAGCACGATATCGGCAACGCCATCAACCGCACCCACCACGCGGAATACGGCGGCCTGCTGGCCAACGAGATTTTGAAGCAGTATGATTTGAGCGTTGCGGACCGCATTACCATTGTTTCGGCCATTTCCAACCATGACGAATCCACCGGCGGCGCGGTGGACCCCATTTCGGCTGCGCTGATTATTGGCGACAAAACCGATGTGCGCCGCAGCCGCGTGCGGGAAAAGCCCAAAGCCAGCTTTGACATCCACGACCGGGTCAACTATGCCGTAACGGACCAGACATTAAAGATCAACACCGACAAAAAGGTCATCTCGCTGAATCTGCAGATCGACACGGACATCTGCTCGATGTACGAATATTTCGAAATTTTCCTGAACCGCATGCTGATGTGCCGCGGCGCCGCTGACCTGCTGGGCGCCACCTTTAAGCTGACGGCCAACGGGGCGAAAGTGTTGTAAAATTATAATCCTGTATCAAAAAGCTCAGGCTGTTCCCTGTTGGGGGCAGCCTGAGTTTTTATACCATGGAAAATCATTCCGCCGTTTTACAGATTCAGCATATACGTTTCCATTTGCATCGTCCTTACCGCCGCTCTTCATGATTCTGCCGGAACAAACGGCAATTCAATGTTTTCCTCGTCCACAGGCGGGGTTTGGGTTGCGCTGGGGGGCGGGGTTTCTGTCGGTTCCTTCGTGTTGTCCGCCGGTTCGCCGTCACCATTTTCTGCGGGCGCGGCACTGGCGGTGGGCTGACCGGCGGCGTTCAGCACCGGTGTTTTTTTCGTTGCGGGCTTCTGGGTCGGCTTGGGGGCAGTTGTCTGCTGCGGGACAGTAGTTGCCGTGGGCTGCGGTTCAGCCGTCGCGGCGGGCTGCGGCGTGGGCTCTGCCGGGACGGCATCATTCGTTTCCGCCTGCCGGGTCGGCTCCGGGGTTGGCTGGGTACCTGCCTGCGGCCGGTGCAGTGCAAAGGCAGCGGCAAGCACCACGGCAGCCACCACAACGGCCAGGACTATTTTTTTCTTCATTGCTGTTTTCCTTTTTATATTTGGGGGCGTTGCGGCATCAGCCTGCCACGCTGTAACGCTGTGCGGCGGTGGTCAGGTCATCCAGCGCGCGGAGCAGGTTCAGCAGCGGCAGCTGGCTTTCATCCACCGCTGCCAGCGCGCGGACCATATCGCCATAGCTGAACACCCCATAGCGCAGGATGCACAGGTCCGCCCCGTTTTGCCGCATGGCAACCACCGGCATGGCATCCGCGCGGCGGAACGCAATGGCCGGTGTAACGACATAATATACCTTTTTGCCATCAAAGCGGGTGTTGGTATCCACGGGCTGCAATTCGGTTTCGGGCTCACCCGCGTTCCAGGCAAAAGTAAAAGTGCATTCCGCGCCGTCCGGCACCATAAAATAGTGGCGGATCTGGATAACGGGCTCCAGCAGCAGGCTGCTGCCGTAATAATCATCGGTCTGGGTGCCGCTGCTTTCAAACTGGTAGCTGCCCCAGTTGGCCGTGGAGTTTGGCTCCGCGGTGCCGGCTAACGCATCGGTTCGGTAGCCAAAGTACAGCTGCGCTTTGCCGCCATACACCAGCAGGGTGCCGGCCAGCTCCTTTGCCTGTTGGGGATAATCGTGTTCCAGCAGGTAGTTCAGGTAATCCTTTACGGTGTAAGTATAAACCGGGCCATATTTACCGTTTACCACCATCCGGGCCTCAATATCATCCGTCAGCTGTTTGGCGGCCACCTGGCAAGGGAAAGCGGTGCAGCTTTTGCCGTTTACTTCCACCTGCTTTGCATCTGCCACTGCCACCTGTGTTACGGTGGAATCCGGCAGGGTAAACTGCATGGCGGCATCCTGCGGGGTATCTTCCGGCAGGGTAACGTAAAAATAAATTGTGACTATCTTCCCCAGGCTCAGGCTGTAGCCTTCCAGATGCTCGCCGGTCTGGGCGGTTTCCGGGGTGGCGGGATCCTGCGGCGGCGGAGTTGGCACGGCAGGGTCAGGCCGGCCGGTTTCGGGGGTGCTCTGCGGCGGATCCGCCCAGGGGATATCCTCATCCGTTTCGCTCACCTGCGTCTGGATGCTGGCCGTATTTTCCTCTGCCAGCGCGGCGGCAGGCAGCGCGGCACACAGCACCACCGCCGCCAGCAAAGCCAGCAGGCGCTGGGGCCAGCTTTTTTGTTTTGTATGGTTCAAACTCAAGGTGTTTCCTTCCTGTTTTTTGTTTTGGCAATACCGCATAATTCCCGCCTTGCGGCTTAAGCACCGTTCCGGCAGCTGCGGCACGGCATCTGCGTTGCCAAAATGCTCGATAAGACATCCAGTATTATCTGCGCTTTTGGCTTGGCGTTGGCCACCCCGCCGGACAGACCGATCACTTCCGGGAAGAAGATGTTGATCATGTTGGCAACGCCCACCGCAAGGTAATGAATGTACTGTTCCACCACGGCTTTGCCTGCGGCATCGCCCTGGGCGGCGGCATCAAAGGCGGTGCGGCCATTTACCCCGCCGCTTTGGGCGGCTATGCCATGCAGGGTGCTTTCGGGGTGGGCTGCCATGGCTTCTTTTGTCATGCGGATCAGGGCGGTGGCACTGGCCAGGCTTTCCAGGCAGCCGGGGCGGCCACAGGTGCAGCGCGGGGCATTCGGGGTGTCCAGAATGACCATGTGCCCCGGCTCCGCTGCCGCGCCGGTGTAACCGGTCAGCAGTTTGCCGCCCAGCACCACACCGCCGCCCACGCCGGTGCCCAGTGTGATGATCACCGCGCTTTCGGCTCCTTTGGCGCAGCCCGCCAGTGCTTCGCCCAAAGCGGCGGCATTGGCATCATTGGCAAGAGCAACCGGCAGGCCGGTTTTGGCGCGCAGATAATCCCCCATGGCAAAATCATGCCAGTCCAAATTGTTGGAGTAGCGCACGAGGCCGCCATCCACCGTGCCGGGGCAGCCAACGCCAATGCCCGCTACCTGCTGGCCCTGTGCCAGCTGATTGCAGAGGGCTGCAATATCATCGCACACGGCCTCGGCCGGGCGCGGTAGTTTGGTGGGGGTGCTCGCTTCCTTTATAATAGCACCGTCTGCATCCACAAGCGCAGCTTTGATATTGGTTCCCCCAAGGTCCACACCCAGATAATACATGATTGCAGCCTCCTGTACATAACATTTTTTTCAGTGTAGCAGATTGCCCGCCCCGGCGCAAGAACCTGTAGACAAAAAAGCATCCAAAAGTAAACCCGGCACTACCCACTGCTCTTTGTCGGGTCGTGCCGGTTGGATTTTATTTTTTATTAGTGGCTGCTCATCCGTTCAGTTTGGCGTAACGCCTTCTATATTTTCATATGAATACCACAGCAATCGTACAACAATAGCACAACACAAGCAGGATTTAAGGCAAAGAGCTACAGGCAGTATGATGCGGGAATAATCAACCAGCAGGGTTCCGGCTGCTCCGGCGCGATGTGTGCATCGCGCCCTACAATCGGTCCAATGCCTTATCGCAGTATGTTAAGCATGTGACCATCATATTTTTTCAAAACCCCTTATCGAAAAAAACTGCCCGCACAACGGCTTATCATACCGTGTACGGGCAGTTGATTTATCATTATCTACTTTTCTCTCAGGTCTGGGTCGATAAACGCAACCCCACCTGGTACCCCAGCAGGGTGCGGGTTTCCACCGGCTGATGGCGGATGAGGGAAAGCAGCTGCTGTGCGGTACGGCGGCCCAGCTGTTCGGCATCAAAAGAGACCGCCGTGATCTGTGGCGTACACCCCTGCAGCGCTTCGTCGTCATACAGGGAGGCAAGACGGATATCCTGCGGCACGCGCAGGTTCAGCTGTCTCAGGGTGTTCAAAGCCAGCTGGGCAACCTGGTCATCCATGCACAGGATGCAGTCCGCCCCACGCTGTACCGCGAGCTCCACAGCGCTGGTGCGTAGATCGTCGCTTTCCAGCTCCAAAAACAGCAGGCTCTCATCAATCTTGCAGCAGGCGCGGTCATGCGCCTGCTTATAGCCTTCCAGGCGGGACTGGTTGACGGTGTACAGCATGGATCCGCCCAGCAAAGCAATGCGGTGCAGGCCCTTCATCAGCAGCAGGCTGACCAGCTCGCGGCAGCCGCCCACCTGATCATGGTCCACCGAGATGACATCCTGGTCAGCCGGGCGGCCAATGGCAACAAAGGGAATGCCGCTTTTTTGCAGCATGGGGATCAGCGGATCACGCTCCAGCGTGCGGGCCAGAATCACGCCATCAATCTTGCGGTTGACCAGCAGACGCTGCATCGGGCTTGTTTCCTGCTCGCCCACCATCGTCATCAGCACATCATAATCATTGCGGGTGGCAATATCGTACACGGCGCTGACGGTTTTGCGCAAAAATGGTGCGGCAAGGTTGCCGAACTGGCGCGAGAACACCAGTGAGATATTATAAGACTGCTGGGTTACCAACCCGCGTGCCAGCATATTGGGCACATAGTTTTTCTCTTTGGCGTACTGGACCACGCGGGCGCGGGTCGCTTCGCTGACACGGCCATTGCCCGAAAGGGCACGGGATACCGTGGTCTTGGACACGCCAAGGTCTTCAGCCATCTGGCTGATGTCAATTTTTTTTTCTCCTTCTGTCTGTTTACGGCGCGGCATGGGTTTACTCCTGTTAACGTTTGCTTCTATAAGATCTTCTTTCTGTCCTTGCCGGTTTTCCGCCCCACGGGCAGTTCCCAGGGTACTGTTCCAGAAACCAGTCCCCCACCCCGGCTATTCCCTACTTGGTCAATAGACTTAACATATTATACCACATTTTTCTGGATCATGGTAGCCCCCTGTGCAAAGAAAGCAAAGAACACGCTACCCCAGTACGGGGTCATTATATCATTCCTGGCTCTGTTTTTCAATCGATTTCTGGCTCTGTTTCCGTTTTCCAGTGTGTTTTATAACCTGGTAAAGTTTTCTCATTTTGTCCGTATCCTGCTCAGTCATCGTACCTGCGCCAAATTGGGCGGCTTGAGCCAATGCCAGCAGAGCTTCGGCATCCTGGGGTTCAAGGGTGGGGACACAACTTTGCAAAAATGCGGCAAACTCCGGCGCATCGGATGGTGTATCCGGCGGCAGGCCGCGGCGCACCAAAAGGCGGTAGATGCTGCCAAACACGGCCAGCACCCGCGCGTTGCAGCTGCCCCGGCCATACCCCATGGCATGGCGGCGGGCCAGCACCAGCAGTACCGCAGCAGCCAACAGGCAACCCCCCAGCAACGCCGCCAAAACCAGCCTGCTGCGGGGCACGATGGTGGCTGCGGATTCGTTTGCGCTGCTCTCCCCTGCTGCGGGGGCGGTGTCTTGACCTTGAGTTTCGGGCAGCGGGTCGGTGCGCAGGTCGGCCTGTTGGGCACTGACCAGCACGCCGGGGGTCATCTCCATGGGGGTCCAGCCCTGGCCGGAAATGTACACCTCCGCCCAGGCGTGGGCGTTATCGTCCTGCAAAATGGCGTGCCAGCTGCCGTCCTCCTGTTGGGTAAACAGGCTTTGCGGCGCGGCATAGCCCACCACATAGCGCGCAGGCAGCCCGAACATGCGGAACATAACCACCGCCGCCGAGGCAAACTGCACACTGTACCCCTGTTTGGATTCCGTTAAAAAGTAACGGATGGGGTCGGCCCCCTCCGGCGGCTGGGGAGCGCTGGCGTTATACTGGTAGTTGGTGTTTAGATAGGCGCGGATGTAATCGCCAATGTCCGCAGCTTCGGTCAGCTTCTGGTCCTTTTTGGCTTCATCGCACAGGGTTTGCAGCTCGTCATAGCCGTCCGGCACGGCGGTGTAGCGGCTGGCGGCGTAAGCGGCATAGGATGCTTCCATCCGGTCCAGCACGCTGGGGTCGGCATCGGCGCGGGCTTCCAGCTGGGTTTGGGCGGTATCCCGCGGGTAATACAGGAACACATCGTCCTGCGCGGTCTGGCCCGCGGCGGCGCCATCGCCCTGGATGGTGTAATAATCGCCCCAGTAGGCGTTGTACGGTGCATAGGTGTACTGGGTATCGGCGTGGATGCGCTCCACCGTCAGCGTCTGGGGCTGGGCGGTGCCGTCATAGGCGGTGCGCAAAAACGGCAGGCTGGCAATGGTCAGCCGGGCGTTATCCTCGGTTTTCCAGTTCATAGCGGCGCTGTCAAAGGCATCGGCATCAGGGGCCTGCCAGGTGGTGCCGTCATAACTGCCGCCGATAAATCCCCGCAGGTATACGGTTTCTTCGGGTTTGTCGCTGGCGGTCAGGGCCAGATCCGTCACTCCGCTGACCTGAATACCCCCGCCCTGGCTCAAGGCGCCATCCACCACACCACCGGCAGCGGCTTCTACCTGAATGTTCAGCCTGCCGCCGCTGACCCGCGGCAGCCAGGTAATGGCGGTGCTCAGCGCGGCGGATTCCACCCGCTGGGCCGCGGGCTGCAGCCAGCCAAGGGGAACCCCCAGCGCCGGGCGAAGCAGCCACCAACAGGGCAGCGCCAGTGCAAGGCAAAGCCCGCCCGCCGCCAGCGCGGCAGACTTTTGGATGTTATAATGGCGGCAAAGGTTCTGGCGGTAGTTTTCGGTATCGCGCCTGCCCCACAAGGCCCGCCGCTGCACCGAGCAGGAAGCCGCCCACGCCCCCATCCAACCGGCCAACAGCAGCAGGCAGGCGGGCACAGCCGGCGCGGCCCCGGCCAGCGCCAGCAGCACAACAACGGGCAGCAGCATTAGATCCAGCAGCAGGGCATCCGCACGGCGCAGGGCCGCAGTGGCCAGCGCCCCGGTAACGGGCAGGGCGGCCAGCAGCAAAAACAGCCCCAGCTGCGCCGCACTGCCGCCCTGGGCCACCGGCAGCGCGCTGCCAAGGCGGGCGTTCAGGCTTTGGGCAATGTTCCCGGCGCACTGCTGCGCCCCGGCCAAAAAGTTCCGCTGGCAGATGAACAACACCACAAGATACACAATCACCCCCGCCAGCAGCCCCCAGCGGCGCAGGGCTTGCGGCGCACGCAGGAACAGCGCCCACCCGGCGCAGAAAGCGGCTGCCGCGGGCCACACCCACAACGGCACCGCAATGCCGAACCCGGTGGAAAGCACCAGCAGCAAACCAAAGGTGAGCGCCAGCAGCAGCGCGGCATCTGCCGCCAGCCACAACGCGGGGTGCGCTGCGGGGCGCTGGGTGCTCACCAGCACACGATCCACAAACTTCAGCCCACTGCCGGGGTCGGCAGCGCCGCGCCGGCTCAGGGCAGTACGTTCTTTTTTGCGCTTGGGCGGGTTTTTGCGGTGCTTCGCCGCCTGTTGGGGAAAATCCCCCCATTTCTCCGCTCCGTCCAGGTCCCCACCGGGGGTCAGGGCAGCGCGCAGGGCGGTCAGCGGTTCGCGCACCATCAGGCGGTCCAGCTTGGCGCTCAGCTTCCAGTGTACCTGCTTGATGGTATCCCCGTCCCGGTACTCCCGCAGCTCATAGCTGCCGCCCAGGGCGGCGCGGGTGTCGGCTTCGTCGCCGTCCTCATCGGGGGCGGTTTCCGCTTTGGCTTTGCCAGCCGCGGCAGCGGGCAGCACACAGATGCTCCGGCATTGCGCGGCAGCCGAGCACGCCGCGGTGAACACCCCCAGGTGATCCCGCAGGGTGATGCCCCGCACCGCAATGCTCCACACGCCGCTTTTGCCTGCGTTTAAGGTAATGCGCTGTTCGGCGCTCTCTCTGCCGCCCAGCATGGCGGCGCAGCGCAGGGTGATCTGCCCCCCGCCCCATTCATCGGCAGCGTTCAGCAGCACCACAAGCGCAGGGATGGGCAGCCGGCTGCGGTTGCGCAGCCGAACCGTCAGGGTAAAATCTTCGCCCTGTATCACGGGTTTGTCCGGCACCAGCAGCTCTGCCGTTACCTGCCTGCGCAGATAGGCGGCATCCAGCCGCAGCAGCACCAGAAGCACCAGCGCAAACGCTAACAGGAACACCGCCAGCGGTGCCTGGGTGATGAGCGCCGCGGCCAGCAGCACCAAAAGCACCAGCGCCCGGCCCAGCTTACCTGCCATGGCGGTCAGCCTTTTCGGGGCGGGGGCGCGGCACGGTGCGCAGCAGGTCCTGCATTACGCTGTCCACCGTTTCGCCGCCTGCGCGGGCCTGGTCGTTCAGCACCAGGCGGTGGCGGGCAACCGCATCAAACACAGCGGTCACATCCTGCGGGGCAACAAAATCCCGCCCCGCCAGATACGCCGCCGCGCGCGTCATGCTGGTCAGCGCCAGGGTGGCACGGGGGCTTAACCCCACGGCCAGGCGCGGGTCCTTGCGGCTGGCCTGGGCCAGCGCCACAATGTAGCGGTACATCAGCTCATGCACAAATACCGTGCTGACCTCCTGCTGCATGGCAAGCAGATCCGCCTGACCGGCAACAGGGCGCACACGGTCCAGCAGGCGGCCTTTGCTCTGCCCGGCCAAAATTGCCAGCTCCGCTTCCTCATCGGGGTAGCCCATTACAGCGCAGACCATGAAACGGTCCAGCTGAGACTGCGGCAGCATCTGCGTGCCGGCGGCGCCGATGGGGTTCTGGGTTGCAATTACGGTAAAGGGTGCGGGCACCGGGCGGGTAACGCCGTCCACCGTCACCGTGCCTTCTTCCATCACTTCCAACAAAGCCGACTGCGTGCGGGAGGAGGTACGGTTGATCTCATCGCCCAAAAACAGGTTGCACATCACCGCACCGGCGTGGTACACAAACTTGCCGGTCTCTTTCTGGTAAACGGAAAATCCCACCAAATCGGACGGCAGAACATCCGGCGTAAACTGCACACGGCTTTCTTTCAGGTCCAGCGCGCGGGCAAAGGCCAGCGCCAGCGTGGTTTTGCCCACGCCGGGAATATCCTCAATCAGCACATGGCCGCCCGCCAGCATGGCCATCCAGATGGTGTTTACCGTTTGCTGTTTGCCCTGCACGGCCTTGTTTACTTCGGCCGTAACGGCGGCGGCCTGCTGTGTGTACTGCATGGTTAATCCTCCCGGTGTTTTTTCCATATCACCATAATGCCAACGGCGGCGGCAATAACCACCAGCCCGGCCCACAGTGCGTTGTTTTCCAGCCAGATCATGGTATTGGAGATCGCGCTCCCCTCGGATTCCGCGCTGCCCTCCCCCGGCAATGGGGTCAGGGCCTGGGGGGCCACTTCGGCAATGGAGCTGCCGCCGGCATCCTCCACGGTCACCTGGCGCGGCGTTTCGTCCCAGGTAGCGGCGCTTTCCTGCAAATCCTCCTCTTTGGTGGTGTCTGCAGCGGCGGTGTCGTGCTCCGCAATTACCAGGTAGCGCTGGCTGTTGCGGGTGTAGGGGTGGCAGGTGGAAAGGGTCAGCAGGTCCCGCCCCGGCTGGATCAGCACGGCGTTGATATCGCTGGGGTCAATAATTTTCAGCTCGCTCACGCGGTAAATCAGCGTTTCCCACGGGGTGGTCAGCTGGATCTTGTCCCCCACCTGGATCTGCTGCACGTTGCGCAGCATTTCCGCGCCATAATAGCCGCGGTGGGCGGCAATCACGGTGTTGGTGTTTTCGCCGCCCAGCGGCATCGAGGTCTGGCCCAGCAGCGCCGCGCCTTTGGCCAGGTTTTCGCGGCTGGCGCCCAGGTAAACGGGCAGCTCCAGGTTCAGGCGCGGGATCCACAGCACAGCCAGCACATCATCGTCATAGCCATAGGCAGCAAGGTCCAGCGGGGCTTCCTCGTAGGCGAACGGGTCGGTCAGGCCGCTTTGGCCCCCGGCGTAAATTTCCGCGTTATAGTCCTGCATCGCGGCGTACAGTTCAGGGTAGGCGCGTTCCGGCTCCGGGGGTTCGGCTGTGGTTTCCTCCGCCGCGGGGGCGGTGGGCTGGGCTTCGGCGCGGGCCGCAAACTGCGCAGCGGTTTTGGCGTTGCGGGTGCTGGTCCACCACTGGGCAGCGGTGGGCTGTATCAACAGCGCCAGCCCCAGCAAAATGGCCAGCCAGGCCAGAATTTTAGCAATCAGCCGTCCCATTTAGTCATCCTCCTCGCGCTTTTTGCAGCGGTGCAGCAGCAAAAGCAGCAGCAGCGCTTCGCCGCCGATCACAATGCTGCCCGTTACCGCGATCCACGGCCAGGCATCCACCACGCGCTTGACCACCGTTCCGGTGCGCAGCGCCTGATACTGCACGGCCTGCGGGGTGTTGGTTTCTTCCTCTCCATTATAAGGGATGCGGGTGCCGCGCACAAGCATGCGGTGGGTGTTGATGGCATACGGCGTGCAGGTAACAAGGGTGCAGTAATCCCGCCCCGCGGTGATTTCCAGATCCTCGGTGTGCTCCGGTTCCACCACTTTGATTTGATCCACCTGGTACGCCAGCGTTTCATCCAGAATATGCAGGTAGAAACAGTCGCCCTCTTCCAGCTTGTCCAGGTCGGTGAACAGCACGGCTTCGGGCAGGCCGCGGTGGCCGGTCAGCACGCTGTGGGTGCTTTCGCCGCCAAGGGGGTAGCTGGAGCCTTCCAGATGGCCAACGCCCCTTTGCAGCACATCATCGCTGGTGCCTTCGTAAATAGGCAGGTTGACGTCAATTTTCGGGATGGTGATATACCCCAGGCTTTCGCCCACATCCACAAGGTCCACATAGCTGGTGCCGGTATCCTCCGCTTCGCCTGCGGCATCGCGCTCCACGGCGCTGTCCAGCTGCTGGTTATAGCGGCGGGCGGCCTCCTTGGCGGCGTCCAGTTTTTCGGTATCCATGCTTTTTACGGTATCATCGTAATTTTGGATCGCTTCGCTGGCGTGGCGCTGCGCCACCGCGTTGCTGATAACCGGGTACGATGCCACCCCAATGCCGGACAGAATCATCAAGGCCGCAAAGCCGACTTTTAGTTTTGTTGTGGTATCCATAGCGTCACCGCGAACCTTTCCGTGAGAGGGTTGAAGTTGGGAGCTGATGCAATTAGAAATTAGAAATTAGGAATTGGAAGTAGGCAAAAGAATAAATAATAAAGAATAATGAATCATTGTGGTGGACCGCGCCGCATTGCGCCGCTCAGGAGATATTGGGTTGGGGGTGGTTTTTAGGGTAGTGAATAACAATAAAATAATCTGTAGGGCCTTACGGCGTTGCACACCACAAAATTGTAATAAACCTCGCCCTGCATGTAGGGGGCGGCGTCCCCGACGCCCCGTTTGACGGGCCTAATAATTGCCGCCCATCCACCCCGCGCCGCAAACATTGCAAATCATTTGTAGGGGCCGATGCTCGCCATCGGCCCGTTGACGGGCCTTGCCATATTTATTTTTAGGGCAATACCGCATAATTCTAAGTGCCGATACGGCGAGCGAGGTACGGCAGATGCTAAGCCAAAAGCGCAGATAATACTTCCGTCCCCTCTGTCGCTCCGCGACATCTCCCCGCCCCGCGGGGAGTCACCCCTCAAGGGGCGCCAATATCTCACCTTATGTTTGCGGTGGCTCCCCTTGAGGGGAGCTGGACGCGGAGCGGCCTGAGGGGTGGTTCCCCGCCACAAACCTAACCCGTAGGGTGGTTCCCCACGCAGAACCTAAAAATCAACCGAACAACGGCCATGTACACCCAAAAAATTTATTTCCCAATAACCCACCATAGGGGGAGGGCCAAATCCGGCCCTCCCCCTGTGTATGATGGATTATCCCTCTATACCCTATTGGTGAATTGTAACATTGTTTTGCCTTGCGGCGGGCGCATCAGGTGCGGTTCTTCTTTTTCAGGCTCAGCAGCACGCCAACACCGGCCACAACCAGCAGCACGCCAATGCCGCTGAACAGCAGGGTGCCGAAACCACCGGTGGTGGGCAGGTCAAAGCCCTTGCGGTTGACAACGGTAACTGTATACTCCGTTTTACCACCTTCATCGCCACCGCTAAAAGTAGTGTTTTTCTTATCAACCGTATGCTTCAGCATGTTGCCGTTCGCATCATAAATGAACGTATCAGTCCATGTCGTCGTTGCCTGAATGCTCAAGGTAACCTTAACAGGAGCCTTCAGCAGGTTATAACCAGAGGCAGTCTTGGTTTCAACCAGGTAATACTCACCGTTTGCCAGGCCGCCCTGTTCCACATTGCCATTAGCATCAGTTTTCAGCGGCTCTTTATTGACCTTGGTCCACTTTTCATTGGGATCCAGGCCCAAAGCTTTTGCAGCATCGCCAGTTACAGTGCCGTTCTCATCTTTTTTGTACAGGTCAAACTCTACGTCCTTAAGTCCCACCTTGGTATCGTCTGCAATTTTATGCACTTTTACTTTGAAAGTGTAAACAAAGGTACCATCATGGATTTCTTTCTTTTCACCTTCCGTCGGGTTGCCCTCGCTGTCTACACCAATTTTGTTGCTATAAACGAGAGAAACGTCATTCCGGTTGCCTGCACCCGTCTGGTCAGCAGTGTTCAGCAAAGTTGCACTGTAGTTGATAATAATCTTTTGGCCGGCATATAGTCCCATTTTGGCAGGCTTAAATGTAATTTTAAATCCATTGCCCTCGGTAGCGATGGTATATACGCTCGAATCCACAGCAGCACCCTTGCATGTCAATTCCGCATCATTATTATACTTCAAATTATTGGGCGTATCGCTTACGGTAAAGGTCGTCAGCTTGGTAATGTTCTCCGGAACCGTTACCGTGATCTGGTAAGGAACCTTGTCGCCAACGCTGTAGTCTGCTTCGGTCTTGGGAGAATCGTTTTTATCAATTACTTTCTTTTCAACATCCGGCCTGTCATTGGTAACATTAAAAGTAACCGCTGCCTCGGGTTCTCCGCCTTTGTACTGGATTTTGCCTTCTTTGGTTACTTCGAATTCAATGGGGGTCTGGTCAATAATGTAGGTGTTATTTCCTTCAATCGACTGCTCGATAAAGCGGTACTTGCCCTGAGACAGGCCGCTTACGGAAATTTCACCGTTTTTATCGGTTTTCAGATTGAACGCAGTGCCATCCTTATCACTGACTGTTACAGATTTCCACTCCTTGGCAGTCTCATCCCACTTTTCCAGCGTAAAGGTTACACCACTGAGTGTGCCGTCCGTATCAGAGCCAACACGTCCGTATTTAACAATCTTCACTTCGCCATAAGTTGTTCCATTTTTCGGATAAACATGGATATCGTACAACCACTCATTGGGGTTGTTTACTCTTGTCATAGGAACCGATACCAGGAACGGCTTCACCGGGCTTGTAACCTTATCCGGGGTACCAGTTTCAACAACTACATACAAACCAAGCTGGAGATTGGGAAACTCGGCAATGCCGTCCTCGCCAGTCGTTGCTGTAGCGACCGCAGTGGAATAGCTCTCATTAGATTTAATCGCATCCTTGGTGTCGTTCAGGTATGTATCGACTGTAACCTTTGTTTGGCCATCCGTACCGTCATAGTAATTCCGGAGCGCGGCACGGTCCATAACCTTATAAATGCTGAACGTTGCACCTTCCAATGGTGTAGCACCATCGGGGAGGTTATTTACATCGTTCTCTTCACCAGTGCTGTCCGGCTTTACCTGGCCATTGTACTCATACTTATGAATCGTAATGGAACCGGTATCCTGCGTCCAAACATCCTGTGGTGGTGTTGTCGCCGGTGTTTCACCGTTGTCCGCTGCCATTGCTGGCATGGCGCACAGGCTGAGGGCCAAGGCGGCGCTCAACAGGCCTGTGAGAAAACGTTTTGCTTTTTTCATTTCAGTACCTCTTCTCTTAAAAAAATCATCATCGGATGGGCGGCGGGGCCGCCCGGCTTAAGGGTTCTGCATCAGCACGGCGTGCAGTGCGGGGCGCTGCAGCGGGGAAACGCTGCCGCGCCGCCCGCACTGTGCCGTGAAGAAAAAAGGAGGAAAAACTGGGCCGCTTGCCCACTTGGCTTAAGGCTGCGCCCTGCCGTAAGCGGGCGCGCACTGGCGGGCAGGCCCTGCATCCTGGGGGTCGCTGGGTTTCCGGGGGATGGTTAATGTCGCCGGCCCCCTTTCCTGTTGTAGCGGAATGTGAATATCAACAGCCCTGCCACCGCCAGCGGCATGCCGATCAGCAGCCACAGGCTTGGCGCGTCTGCACCCGTGTGGGGCAGCTCAGGCGTTTTACGGTTCAGAACGGTAAGGGTCATGGTGTAGGTGTTGCCGGACTGCGTAAACTTGTCTCCGAGCGGAATTATCTGCCCATCAATAGAACACTTGCCGCCTTGGGTAAATTCGATCACAATTGGCTGTGCCAACAGGTTGTACCCCGGATGTGCCTTGGTTTCCGTCAGGCGGTATGTACCGGGTTCCAGATTTGCGAACGGGTTCGGGGTTATTTTGCCGTTGTCGTTCGTTGTACCAGTATAGGTAGTATCTACCTGCGTTTTTCCTTCGGTTGTTTCGACCAGCTTTTCCAGCTTGAACTCAACACCACTCAAGGGCACGTCTTTGCCCTCATTATTGGGTTCCGCGTCCTTCTTGATGATATCCAGTACAAACTTCGGGTTCTGCAGCTTGTTGGTCAGCACAATCTTGCCGCTGTCGCCGGTGATGGTTCCATCGGTGGCTGTGGCTTTGGTGTCCTTTGTGCTATCTCCATCGCTGATTTTTGCTGTTGCTTCAGCCTTTACAACATACGTTTTGCCGTCAATCGTAATGGTTCCGTCTTCCGCTGCCTGTTTAAATTCGCCCTTTTCTACCGTACCTTCCACAATGCGGTAAATATAGTTATTATCCGCACTGCCGCCAACCGGGTACTGATCCAGGTTGTTAAAGGGATACAGCCAGCCGTTATCTGTATGGCGAACCGTAACATATTTGCTGCCCGAGGTCGGGTAGTCAACAACATCCCACGGGGCATCCTCAGCACTGTTTGCCAGGCGGCGCTGGAGCTGGATGTAAATTTCATCCGGCTGATTCGTAGTGACAATGTCCTCATTATTTGCATCTTTCCAGTGCTTATCGAACTCAATGTTGATCAGTTTGCGCTGGGTGTTGGTAAAGATTGCGGTAAGTTCCGGATCTTCGCTCGCCACAATCACGCCTTCCACCATGGTGTTGTTGATCACATCGGCTTTATTGTTAGCCGGAACGGTTACGCTTTGCAGTCTGGAACCATCTGTCGGTGCAAGTTCCTCGATGGTATAGCGGGTGCCAACGGGGATGCCGGTGATGGTCACGGTGTGGTCTGGGTATTTTACCGCATCGTTCATGTTGATCTCAACATACTTTATGATGTCCTTTTTTTCCAGACCCTCACCGCCAACATCATTAAAGGTAACTTTGAACTTGTAGGTGCCTTTAATGGTATCTTTCTCACCGTCTGCGGCCTGCTTTTTGATTTTCAGCCCGCCGGTTTTGACGGTGTTGACGTATTCTACCTTTAGCTTTGTCAGCGTGGAGCTATTTTCGTCCGGGTCATTATAGGAGCGGAAGACGATGGTGTTGGCGGAGGGTTTGTTTCCGTCATACTTGTTCTGCTCTTCTGCTCCCCCTTTTTCCGTTCGGCCATCATTGGGGCCGCTTCCCTTCTGCTCGATTAACGAAGGTGTTGGACTAGGAAGACTTACGCTGTCACCTCCCATCATCGAAGTAACCTTCTGCCCGTTCTCGTACACGGTCCATGTGGTGTCGTACAGGTTTTGGTTCAGATCCTCTTTGAGCGAAATGTAGCTGCCGCGGCGGAACTGGTCGCTGAAGGTAACGGTTTCTCCAGCTTCCAGAACAAAGCGTCCGTCCTCGTCCACCAACTGGGTGTCTGTGTCCTCGGTGGAGGTGTACTGTGCGTATTTGGCGTTTTCCAAATTACCGCTTTTGGCGGAGCCGTAATCCGGGATTTTCTCCTGATCGGTTGTAAAGCCGGTCATCTTACTTGGCACCGCTTTGGGAATGAAGGTAAAGTCCCTGAAATAGATGTTGCGGTTATAGTTATCGCCCACGCGGATGGTTTTGACGTAGTTGTTAAAATCGCCCTGCTCTTTCATCTTGTGCAGGTCCAGCTTTACGGTGACCCATTTGCCTGTCACCACTTCGACCGAGCCATACGTTGCGCCGTTAATGCCTGTTGTGCCAAGGCTGCCTTTTTGGCCGGGGGTAGGTGTCTGATTATCCAGCAGTTCCAGATACAGGTTGTTGAGGGAAAGGTCACTACCATCTTTTTGGGAAACGTAAACCTGGAACGTAAGGAAGCGCATGTCTTTGATATTGATGGGTTTTTCCAGCGTCAGGATGCCACGACGTTTCTCACGCGCTGCACTTTGCGTATCCATATAGCGTGCGTACCAGTGAAGGACCTGTTCGGTATTTTGCCCGGTATCTTGCCCGGGATCTTGCCCGGAATCCGGCTTGGAATCTGGCCAGGGGTTTTTAACCAACTCGAAAATGTAGTCATCTTTCTTTCCTGGGGTTGCGGGTTCAATCTTGTTACCAGTCGCAGTCAAATTCACCTTTTGGGTATCGCTTGGATTCGGTTTAGCGGCCTCTTTTTCTCCATAATGGGTTGCCTGGTTCTGGATGGTGAAGTTGAAGATTTTCTGGCCTGTAAAGCAGTTTTTGAAGTCATCATCAGTAACGTTTTTCAGATCGACCTCTTTTTGAACCTGCAGCTCGTTATTATCCGGGAAGTTGAACGCCACCGCCATGTTGGACTCCCACATACCGCGTTCCATGTAGTACATGGTAAGGGTGTGCTTTTGGCCTTTGCCGAGGTCATTAAGAGTAGTGCCTTGCGCGTAGAACTTGATGTCCTCGCCATGATATGTTACGGTCTTGACAGGGTTGCCTTTTTTTTCATCTTGATCACCTTCTGATGACGTTCCGCCTGTTTTGACCCTACTGACATAGGCTGTTACACTATTATTCTTTTCATCTGCCTTGCCAAATTCCAGCAGGCCGGAAACCTCACCATGGGCGCCGCCAACGTCAAGCGCCAGCTTGCCATCAATGAATACCCAAACGTCATCGTCACCGGAGAAGAAGAACTTGATGCTGTTTTTTTCCGTTGTTCCATCTGCCTTTTCTGTTTCCACCATGCCGTCATCCGTCAGGGTAAAATCCATCTGCAGCTTGGTGCCAAAGCCGTAATTGTAGGTAGAAAACACACCAGGGGTTGCTGTTTCATTGAACGGGAAGTAGCCATAAGGGTCTTTCGGGTTCGATAACGCACTCACATTCTTTGAAGGATCTCTGTTAGTGGTACTTTCTTGGAGAAAATATTTTGAATCCGAATTTTGTCCCGAATCTTGTTTTAGATACAAGGTTGTATCCTTGCTGTCAAAGCACCAATAATCAACGTTCGTCTCATTACCAAAAAGATTTTTCACTTTAGTAAATGGGAACTTTACATTCTCATACACTTCACCAAGCTTTGCATTTTTACTATTCTTTCCTAAGAGGAACTCTTTGTTAAAGTGCGGCTCTACTATTGCTTTTTCTGTTCCGTTTAACAACGGTGCTCCATCTGCTTTACCGGTGGATGTTGTATCCTTAACCAAGCCCTGATAGGCATAGTATGTATGATTATTGTCATTGTTTTGAGGATCTTCATTATACTGAGAGTTATTGATTGCCATGAAACGCTTAAATTTGTCGTACCCAAACAAATTTAATGTAGTAGCAATATCGCTAAAGTTAGTTCCTCCTCCAGGCTGAAAATGTCCGGTATAAATCGGGTATTCGGCCTTTGCATCCTTATAATAATCGCTCAGCGCCTGATCGAACTGGCGGAAGGGTACCCAGTTGCGGTGACTTACAGTAGGAGAACTTTGATCGTAACTGCCACGGTTATTGCCGTTCAGTTCGTAATCTGTATAATAGTCATACAGCGTACTGGTAACATATTTTGTGTTTGCTTCTTCCGTAAAAGGAGCGGATTTAATATCTACTACTTTAGTGCCAGTATCTTTCCCCTTTTCGGCATCACGCAGGGTACCTTTTGGAGCCCAGTAGCCGCCACGAGTGGTACCTTTATATACTGCATCGTCATTCGTATCCGCATAGAAGCAATTTTTGCCATCTGTGGGAATCTCCAGCCACTCTGTACTTACTCCATTTCCTTTTGTCGCATTGTCATCGTTAATTTCTTCACCGGAAAAGATGATTGAACTATTTGAACTATATTCTTGGGGAATGTCAACATAATAAAGGTTTTCGTTTGTATCATCTTTTACCAGCGTGCCTTTTTCGGAGTTTCCGTTGCCTCCTTTTATCCGATAATAAATGGTCTCTGAATTATTGGCTTTTGGGATTGAATAGTTGCCGCTAGTATCACCCGTTCCTGTTGTTGGCAGCTTTGAGAAAGTAGCATCGTAATAGATACGGAAAGAGTTTTCTCTACCCCATCTTACGTTGTCTGCGCCAGTATAGATAAAGCAGTTACTTGTTTCACTGTACATAAAGGATTCTTTATCATTACCACTAACAGATTCGTTATAGAAGTTATAGAATTTGCTGGATTTTTCTTCACCGTCCTCATCCCATGTAAACTGAACATAAGAGCATGCCTGTTCTGGGATGGTAAAACTAACGAATTCTCCCTCAGGAACATTTTGAGCCGCTGCGTCACCATTAACCAATGTTAAGTTTCCACTTTTTTCATCAGGGATATAGAAATTTGCCTTTACGTTCGTTAAATTAGCTGTACTGCGGTTTTCGAACTTGATGGGTTTGTTTGCATAGTATGTATGACTCGTCAGGATGGAATCGTCTGTCCATTCACCTTTAGTTGGATCGGCATTTTTAGTTGGATCATACATTTTGTTATTGTAGAAGTTTATAGGTTTCGGTTCCTGCTCCTTTAGCGTAATCTGTGCTGTCCAACCACCATCCCTGTATAACTGGAACTGTATTTCTAGAAAGTTATCTCCTAATATATCTTTACAATTCTTAACGGCATAAATCTTATGTCCATCTTCTGTTTTCCATCCGGTCGGCTCCATTGAAAGCTGAAGCCACCACTCATCATTCTTAGAATTGCCCGGTTTTCTATCAGTTCTTACATTAAATTTAATTTCATCGGAATCTAAAACGGTCACCGTCTCATTATTACCTGGCATCGTATCCGGAACGACAAAGTAAACCGTGAATCCATCTGTCGCTTCCGGCTCACTAACTGCCTGCACGTTATCCACGCTTGTTGCGGCGTACATCTTCTGCGGCTGTTCGGTCGGTTCTGGGGTGGCGGTGGGGGTCACGGTCGGCACAGGGGTGGCCGTTGCGGTGGCTGCCGGTTCCGGGGTCGGGGTGGGTTCTGCTGTGGGCTCCGGCGTTTCGGTCGGGGCGGGCTGCTCCGGCTCGGCGCTTTGTTCCGGTTCCGGGGTTGCGGCATCCGGCACCGGGGTGGCGGCGTTCTGCTCCGGCGGAACGGTATCCTCCCCGGAGGCCGTTCCCGACTCATCCTCCAGCAGCTCTACTTCGTCAGGTGCGTCGGGCAGAAGATCCACCTCGGCGTATACAGGCAGGGCCATTGCCATAACCAGGCAAGCGGTGACAAGCAGCGCTGTCAGCCGGCGCGCCCAACCTGTTGTGTTTTTCCCTGTTCTATTCAATCTGCTCACTCGCCTTTCGCGCTGGTTTAATGAAAGCACATTGTTCCATAGGGGATCCCTGTGAAACAGTAAAAGAAGCCAGCTTCTTTTACTTGCGCAACCGTTGCCATGTTGTTTTCAAAAAAATTACGCATCGAATCTTCTCAGTGCGCATTTACTTTTTAGTGTTAAAGTATAGCACTTTTACACCAGAAAGGCAATACAATCCACGTAAATTCCTGTTTTTCAGCACTTTTACTGATTGCGTTTTCCTCCAATTATACAATGTATTCAAAGCCTTTGTATAATTTATTCCTGATTTTCTTTTTGGCAGCGGTCACTTTTATATACTTTAACCGCGCGTTTATGATCCTCTGCGCACACAGAGCGCAACTTTGCAGCAAAATTCGCCTTTTTTGCTACATTTCCCTGTTTTTGCGCAATTATTTGTTTCGCATGCGCCTGTTTGCGGCGGAGCCTGGCGGCTGGGTGGGCGCCTTGTGGGAGGGATGGCAGGTTTGCGGCGCACGGTTCCCGTTTTTTTGCGGCGCGATGGGTACACCGCGCCCCTGCAAACGGTTTGTGGTGTTTGCGGCGGCGGGTGTGTGTTTGGTGGATTGCACGCCCGCCAACGGGACGCCGTTCTCCCTTTACAACGGGGTGCGGATTTGCTGCAGATATGTCATTCGCTTTTTTGTCCCCCCTGCCCCGTCCCTGATTCCCGGTTCCCCCTTGCCGATCTCTATTTGCGCCAGCTCCTGAGGTGCCTCTGAGAGCAACGAAAATAGCGGATCTTTCGCAAGCACAAAATCCGGCTGCGTTTACTGAAACAGACGAGCTTTTTGACGTTTCAGATAGGACTAAGGTGTATCTGAAAAGTCGAAAATTTAGTCTATTTCTACAAACACAGCGGGATTTTGCGTTAAAGCGCCTTGGAATCCACAAAGGATTCCTGCGGCTCTCTGCCTTAAATCCTGCTTGTGTTTGCGAAATATCCGTCATTTTCTTTGTTTTCAGATACACCTCCAGCTCCCAGCTTTCAATCTATCCTGTGTAAACTGCAACCCCTCACGCGCCATTCTGTGCGGCACTTACCTTATAATATAAGGGGTGCTACCCTGTGTAAATTTGCAACTGCTCTATTTGAAGCAGCTGTGAGCTGTTGCAATTTTGCACAGGGTATTGCCCGCATTCTGTGCCGAACATTCCCGAAACGTGTTGGAAAAACGCACAGGATTGCCTTGTTTCCCTATGCCGCTTACCGTTGGAAAAACGCACAGGTTACCCCCGGAACAGTTGCAATTTTACACAGGGTATTCCCCCTCCCCTGCCCCGCCGTGACCCGCGTACCTGTTGGAAAACCACACAGGATAGGCCCGTTCCCCGTGTTGCAATTTACACAGGTTTGGCTGTTTTTGGCTTATTTGCAACTTTACGCAGGTTGCTTTCCGCACAGGAAAATGGTGGTGGAATGCACAGGCTGCAGTTGGTTGAACACACAGGTTTGCGTTGTTAAATTACACAGGCTCTACCTATTACTAATATAGAACTAAACATCTAAGCCATAATAACAACCAGAGGTAAGCCGGGAGATGGGGGAGAACGGGAAAAAATTGGTGTTGCCATTCCATCAGGTTACAGAACCCTGAAACAGCAGGACAGAAAAGCACAATAAAACCCTGTGTAACCTGCACCCGGGCTGCAACCCCCACAGGATATATGGCAAACCACAACGCGGGTGTTGCATTTTGCACAGGGTAATGGCGGTGAAACCCTGTGTAAATTTGCAATTCTTGCGCTGGACAACAGGATGTGCTATAATGTTTAGCATGATGTGCGTGACCACCCGGGATACAGCAACCGATATAGGAGGCCCCTGCTTATGGCGGCAAGTAAACAGAAAAAAGATGATCCGTTTGTCGTTACGTTTGAAGAACGCGGGGACCAGACCATCGTTCGCAAATCCAATGACCTTGTACAGATGACGCGCAACAACCTGACGCTGAGCCAGCAGCGCCTGATGCTGCATATTTTTTCGATGATTAAGCCGGAGGATACGGACCTGCCCTCTTATGAGCTGAGCATTTACGATTTTATCAAGATGACCGGCATGGACCCGCACAGCGGGGCACTGTACAAGCAGGTGCGCAAAAATATTGAGGAGCTGGCCAACGCGCCCATCCAGTGGATCAAGAATAACGGAACTTCCACGGTGGAAACATTCCGCTGGATCGATAAAGTGCGCATTGATGAGGGCCGCGCGCGCATGACCATCACGCTGGATCCGGTGCTGAAACCGCACCTGGTACAGCTGAAAACCCTGTATACCACCATGGATGTGACCTACACCATGCTGATGCGGTCCACCTATTCCATCCGCATTTACGAGCTGTGCAAGAGCTACCAGAGCCTGTACCTGAAAAAGAAAGCGGCCGGGGAACCGCTGGTATGGAACCTGAGCATGCTGTATGAACAGCTTTCGTATACGGCCAACCGATGGTCGGATTTCCGCCGCCTGGCACTGGAAAAGGCAAAGGCGGAAATTAACGAAAAGACGGATATTATTTTTAATTACGATGTGTACGAAAAAAAAGGGCAGAAGGTTCTTTCGCTGGTGGTAACGATTGACCCGGTGGATGATGCCGCCGCACAGGCTAACCTGGACAGCATCAACAGCACAGTGCGAAAAAAGAGCAAAAAGAAGGGCCGCCCCACCGTGGCGATTGAGGATTCGCTGCTGGATGACCCTAGCGTGATCACCTTTGATTATGTTTCGGCACCGGAAACAACGATCCCCTATTCCTTTGGACGCCACCGCACCGAGCTGCGGGAGGAAATTGTTGTGAAAGCGCGCATGGATCAGCTGCGCGCGGAGATTACGCCCGAAGAGCTGCACGCGGTGGAAGTGATTATTGATGTGTTGGCAGATGCCTGCTGCACCATCCAGGCAGGCGATGGCGAGCAGGACGGCGGCAACAAAACGGTGTTTGGAAAGATGAATGCCATCATCCTGGATTGCGGCGGGCTGACCAGTTGGCTGGCCGGTGTGGCACCCCGCTATGCACAGGAGATCATTCCCCGGTCGCAGACGATGCGCAGCCCGGCGCGGTACCTGAACAAGGTGCTGCGCGAGGATATGGATAACTATCGCATTTATATTTTCCGCAAGGCAAAGCCGGCAGCCGAACCCAAAGAGGAGCTGTTGGAAGCGGAGTACCATGTGATGGACGAGCCGGTGCAGCAAACGATGCCGGAGCCTGAGCCGCCCACGGTAGAGCTGATTCCTGAAACGATTGTAAAACGGCAGGATATGCGAAAAGAGTTTGCAAAGTTTGTGGATGATGGATACCTGGAAAAGACGTTGACGAGCGGCCAGCGCGGCGCTTACCACGAAATTTACCGCCACCTGGCAGCGCGGTGCGTGCCATCGCCTTCCAGCCTGCGCAATGGGCTGAAAGACGAAATGCGGCTGCATTACCTGGCCTGCATGAATGAAGTGATTGAAAAGTATGGCAGCCTGACCCCATTGATGGAAGCTATGGCGCATGAACTGGACTTTGATGTGTTCTGGGCAAAGGCCGCCAAGGACCCCAACGTGAATAACCCGATGGGGCTGTTCTACCACATTATTGAAGAACGCGCGCTGAACCCGATCGGTACCATAATGAACGACCAGGCACAACGGCAGAAGGTTGCCGCCAAGGAAAAAGGTGAAAAAGATAAGTGGCACAACGAAAGCTGGATGGATGCTTTTGAGGAAGATATCCCGGATGACAGCGAAGAGTAATTGAGATGAAGCGGAGCGGAACATCCGGGAACGTTATTATAATAAGGTAAGCAGCGGCTGGCAGATTGCTGGCCGCTGCTTTTTTGTTGGGGTGCAGCTGAAAAATGGAAATATCCGGCGTTTTTTGATTTCAGATAGACCTTGGGATAATGGGTGAGAATGAAGGTGCGTGGGCGGGAATGCCTGGATGAAGTGAAGAAGGATGGGAAGAAAAAACGGCAGAGAAAAGCGTGAACAGCAACGAAGAGATGCCTGCATAATATTCGTCAAAATATCCGTTGACACGCGCGAAGCATATGATATAATAGAAGCTATAACAGCAACGAAGAGATGCCGCACGGCATGGGGTGCAAGTTTTTGCAACCCGCAGTTAGGGCAATACCGCAAAAGAACCGAACAAAAACCAAAGATTAACCAACAGCAACGAAGAGATGCCTACACAAGGGCGCTCGCAAGGAGGAAAACAATGGGATATTGTATCTCAGTCTGCATTGAAAAAGGCGGCGTGGGAAAAACCGTTACCGTCTGCAACCTGGCGGCGCTGATGGCGCAGGACGGCAAGCGGGTGCTTGTTGTGGATATGGATGCCCAGGGCAACTGTACCTATACCCTGACGGGCGCCCGTGTAACCGATAATACTTTTGACCGCGCTGGCGTGTATGATATGTTCCGTGCCTATGGAATCAGCGGCACGCAGAACTATATTTCCCGCACACAGTTTGATAATATTGATATAATTCCGGCAAATGGCAACACCCCAATGGCGGCCAAGCAGCTGCAAATCCTGGAACAGTCCGAAAGCACCAGTATCAATATGTTTTTGGCCATGTGCCTGGCACAGGTTGCCGGCGAATACGACTTTATTTTGATCGATACTCCGCCGTCCCGCGATGTAATGGTGACCAACGCCCTGATGGCCAGTGACTTTGTGCTGATCCCCTGCGTGTGTGATGACTACAGCCGTGACAGTGTGTACCGCACTGTGGCCATGTGCCAGCAGTTGGAGCACGATGAGGGCGAAAAAATTGATGTTTTGGGCATTATCCTGACTATGGTGGAAAAAACTGCCCTGACCGAAGTGATCCGCAATGAACTGCGGGAAAGCCAGCTGGGCAGCAAGCTGTTTGCTGCCGAAATCCGTAAGGGACAGGCTGTAAAGGATAGCACCCGCCTTGGTGCGCCGGTTGTGCTATGTGCACGCAGCAGCAACCCGGCAAAGGATTATGCAAAGGTGTATGCCGAGCTGAAAACGCGCATTGAACAGGAGGCAGAGTGATGGCAAGCAAACTGGACCGGCTGCAGAAGAAAGGCTTTAAAGTAAACGAAGCAGCGTTAAGTAAGATCGCACGCGGCGACCAGGAGCCGGGCGGTGAATACAGCGAGATCAATATCAATGATATTGAAGAAAACCCGGATAATGCCCTTTACCGTGAGCTGGATACCGAGGAAGATATTGCGCTGCTGGCCGATGATATCCGCCGCGCGGGGCTGTTGCACAACCTGGTTGTGTTCCCTAAGACCGGTTTTGGCGGAAAATATGTGCTGCTTTCCGGCGAGCGCCGCCTGCGTGCGCTGCGCCTGTTGGTGGAGCAGGATAAACGCGAGCAGGAAGAAAAGCAGCTGCCCAACCGCATGAGTGAATGGCAGAAAGTGCAGTGCAAAGTGGTGCGCAACTTGACGGAAAACGAAAAAGTTGTGTATATTGACAGCGCAAACCTGCAAGTGCGCGGCGGCATCAGCAATGAACGTGTGATGCGCCAGGCGGCGGCGCGTTTTGTGGAAAACCTGCAAAAAGCACCGTATAACCTGAGCGCAGCGGAAGCGAAAAAAGCGCTGAAAGAGGTCAGCCCGCTGAATTCCCGCACGATTGATAAGGCGCTTTCGATTCAGAATGATCTCAACCCTGATCTGCGCCGCTTGCTGGATGAGGAATTCCTGAACCGAGCCGAGTGCGAAACCTATCTCCGCTTGACCCTGGAAGAACAGGCCCGTGCAGCCGCAGTGTTTTTGAAAATCGCAGCCCTTGACCCACGCAGCCATGAGCGCCGCGCCATCAAGGACGCATTGACCACCGCCATGTTGGATGTAGCAGTGGAACGCCGCAGCATGCAGGAGCGCGAGAGCGTATTTGCAGCAGCGTTGCAAAATGCACAGGATGCAATCGGCCAGGCCAAGACGCAGGAAAACAAGGCGGCGGCAGTAGATAAAGACCACAACTTTATTTCGGCCAAGCTGCCTACCACGGCCCGCAAACTGCGTAAAATTGCAGCGGCAAAAAATATTGAAGCTAAGATCCGCAGTTATACGGCAGAGGATCGCAAAGCAATGTCGGACCAGATGCAGGAGCTGATTGCGGCAGCGCAGGAGCTGAAAACACTGATTGATGCTGTGGAATAATCCAGATCCACGAAAGCAGCAAACAACAAAAATCCATGCAAATAGGAATATAGGAATCCACAATATGAAACAGCGAATTGTCATCCGGCTGCACCTGGCTGTGCGGGCAGTGCTGCAAAGCGAAGCGGACTGGCGCGGCACGCGGCTGGGCACCCTGACATCGGAGCTGATCCATGAACAGGCTGCGAAAGCGCGCCTGTGCGGGGTGCAGAATTACGAGTTGAACCCCGTCAGCAGCCGCTATGTTCCCGTTACAAACGGGACAAAATATAAGCAGACATCTGGCCTGGAGCAAATCTCCATCTATCTGAACGATGAGGATATGCAAACCCTGAAAGAGCTGGCACTGGCCAACGATAGTGTGCGTGTGATCAACGGCAGGCAGGCAATCACCTACCGATATGTTGTTCCCGGAATGCTGCTGAACGACCCGGTGTTTACGGGGCTGACAGAGCAGAACAGCACGGCAGAGTAAGCACTTCAAAATCTTGAATAAATCAAAGGCGGCACCGCGTTTTTTGAAAGACGCGGTGCCGTTTTGTATACAAAGCAGCCTGAAAATACTACAAAACATAAACCTGTGCGAAATTACAACAAAACGGATAGAAGGTGAGAATAGGAAAAAAGGAGAAATATGTTGGAATTTTACACAGGTTTACAGAGCAAAACATGAGGAAAAGCGCGATGCAGCGTTTGCGAAATAAAGCGGATTTTTGGTGAATCAGGTGCGGGGAATCAAAAAAGAGGGGAAACCTGTGTAAATGGCAACAATCTGCAGGGTGAATTACCTTTTTATAATACGACAGGGATAGTAATACCCTGTGTAAAGATGCAACACTGTACGCTGCGAAAGGGAAGAGTTGCAATTTTACACAGGGTATTGGTTATTCTGTCAGGCAGAGTAGAAGGAAAACACTAAAGGCAATACCGCACAATTCCCGCCTAACGGCTTAAGCACCGCTCCGGCAGCTGCGGCACGGCATCTGCGTTGCCAAAATGCTCGATAATGTCGGGTTGCGGTACCAATGGCATATATGAGCCGTATTATACGATTTGGAATTAAAACAGCCGACCAAACGATGGGATTTGGCGGGATAGGGAGAAAGGCGAAAGTTGATATGGAGAGAGCGAGGGCAGAGGTTGGCATGCTGCTTGATAGACAAAAACGTGGAAACGTGATGTGAAATGGCGGGAATACAACGCTATTTTTGTATTAAACTTATTTAATAATACAATTTGTATTTCGGCGCAGAGAATCTCTTTGGAAACCAAGCGGGAATAATTTGACGATTTAAGCAATAGTAGATGGCCTGCAACTTGAGAAAGTATTGGCAACACCGCATAATTCCCGCCTTACGGCTTAAGCACCGCTCCGGCGGCTGCGGCACGGCATCTGCGTTGCCAAAATACAGGTGTAAACAGCGCCCGGTCCTCTCCGCCGCTCCGCGGCATCTTTCCACCCCGCGGGGAACTGCCCTCAAGAGAAGCATCGTCTCCTGCAAATATTTTAGCGGGCACAACACAAACCAACAAGGTTCTCCGCGGCGGGAAGGGGAAATCCCGCCCCACAGGTTGTTTATGGGGTGGATGTGTGGGATATAATAATCCGCAGGGGAAAATTCCGCCCTACCACCCTGCACAAAAATCCATCCAAGGCCATCATTCCAACCCACCAAAAATCCAGAATGTTCCTCCGTCCGAACCACCCACTCGCAAAATAAAAGCTACCCGCCGATCCTAATGAAACGCTCAACCCCCTATCCTGGGGTGTATCTGAAAAGCTGCCCCAAAACCGCCAAACAGTATCCCCAAAATACGCAAAAAGCTAAGGCAACACCGCACAATTCCCGCCTTGCGGCTTAAGCACCGCTCCGGCGGCTGCCGCACCTCGCTCGCCGTATCGGCACTTAGAATTATGCGGTATTGCCCTGACCATCATTCCGTGATTTTTCTCTTGCCCTTGGGGCAAAAGGGCTTTATACTGGTATACAAGTGGTAGTCTGCCCCAGTGTAAGGGCAGGCAGAAAGAACGGTTTTGCCCTGAACACGGATGGGGGGCTGCAAGATGTATAAACTGATTATTATTGATGATGAAGAGAAGATTGCCAGCGGAATGGCCCAGCTGTTCCCCTGGCAGAACATTGGGTTCGAGGTGGTGCAGGTGTTCACCAGCGCACGCAAAGCCCTGCAATATATTGCCGAAAACCCGGTGGATGTGGTGCTGACCGATATTGAAATGCCGGATATGAACGGCCTGGAGCTGAGCCATCGGCTGATGGAATACCCCAACATCCAGAAAATATTTTTCAGCAGCTACAGCAATTACGAATACTTCCGCGCGGCGCTGCAAAACGGCGTGGCGGATTACCTGATGAAACCGGTGGCCTACAGCGCCCTGCTGGAATGCTTTGAAAAGGTCAAAGCCCGGCTGGATGCCCGCAGCGCCGTGCAGGAAACCGCCCCCAAGGCCTATTACGACCAGATCGTGTACGATGTGCAGCAATACTTAAAAGATAATTACCGCACTGCCACGCTGGAAGAAGCCGCGGCCAAGGTTTCCTTGAGTCCGGCTTATCTTTCCCGCGTGTTCAAGGAAAAAAGCGGAACCAGCTTTTCGGAGCTGCTGCTCAAGACGCGGATGGAAAAAGCATGTGAGATGCTGGCGGATATCCACTATAAAAGCTACGATATTGCCTATTATGTCGGGTACGATAACCCCAAAAACTTCTCCCGTGCGTTCAAAGCGTATTATGGGCAGAGCCCATCGGAATACCGCAAATCCCGCCTGGATGGTGCCGCGCTATGAAGGGAATGAAGCGGAAGTTCTTTTTGAAGCGCATGTGGAACTTTGTGGTGGTCATGCTGATCCCGGCGCTGCTGCTGGTGGCCGTTACCACCTACATGACCCTTGTGACCCAGATGCACCGTATGACGCAGGACAATGAGCGCGGTATTGAGGCTGTGCGCTCCAACATCTCGCTGGTGCTGGATTCGGTCCTGGCGCAGAACAGCTACATGACCGGCATGACCCGCACCAACATGGTGTTGAACAAAGCTCTGAAAAGGGAAAGCCTTTCTTACACCGATGCCATCTACCTGCGCAGCCTGGTATCCTCACTGAACAGCATGACCAACGCGTATGATTACGTGGATTCGGTTCTGATCTATATAGATGGGTACGACCGTGCGCTGACGTCCAGCGGGCTGGTCAACCTTTCGGCGGATGATTACAGCGGCTGGTACAGCGTGTATTCCTCTATGTCGGATGCTGAGCGTACCTGCATTGCCCCGGTGGTGGTGAACGCAGGCAAAGCCAGCGAGAGAAGGCAGCTGGTAGTGTGCGCCCGGATGCTGACGATGGAAGGCTGTGTGGCCGTTACCCTGAACATCAGCCACTTGCAGGAAATAATTGCCGTGCTGCGCCCGTCCGATAACCAGCACCTGTACCTGGTTGACGGCAGCGGCCGCCTGCTGGCAAAGGCAGGGGACGCAGGCGCGACGGAAGAGCTGCAAAATCTGATGGGCAAAACGCTGAGCGGGGCAGGGAACACGGCGGAACAGAAGCACGAGTTCTGGATCAAGCTGGATGACCGGGACTGCCTGTTGAACTGGCAAAGCTACCAGAACCCGGATTTCTACATCGTATCTACCATTGACCGGGCCATGATCCTGGAAAAACTGGGCGAACGGTTGATGCCGCTGCTGCTGATGGCGGTTGTGGCGCTGTACGCCATTGTGTTTTTGGCATACGTCAACACCAAGCGCAGCTTTGACGAGATCAACCTGATGCTGCAGATGTTTGAGGATGCCGAGGCGGGCCGCACCATCCAGCGCCCCCAGCGCAAGGTAAATGATGAATATGACGTTATCATGAACAACATCCTGATGATGTTTTTGAACAACACCTACCTGAACATCCAGCTGAAAGAAAAGCAGTACCGCCAGCAGAACGCCGAGCTGACCGCCCTGCAGTTGCAGATCAACCCCCACTTTTTGTACAACACCCTGCAAACGCTGGATATGGAAGCCCGCAAGCTGAACGATGATGGGCGCATCAGCGCGGTGGTGGGGTATGTATCGGATATCCTAAAGTATTCGCTGACCAACCCGCAAAAGAGCGTCAGCCTGCGGGAAGAGCTGGACTACCTTAAAAAATATGTGGAAGTGCAGCACTACCGCTTTGGGGACAGCTTTATTATTTATTATGAAGTGGACGACGATGTGATGGACGCCGAGGTATTCCGCCTGATGCTGCAGCCCGTGGTAGAAAACAGCCTGCTGCACGCCCTGCGCGGCAACGAGCGCGGTTACATGAAGGTGCGCGCCCGCCGCATTGGCGATAAGGTGAACCTGCGTGTGATCGATAACGGCGACGGCATGACAAGGGAAGAGCTGGAAGCGCTGCGCAAACGCATTGCGGACCGCAACAGCCGCAGTATTGGGCTGACCAACCTGGACCGCCGCCTGCGCCTGCGCTACCCGGAGGAAACGGGGCTGCGCATCTGTTCCATAAAAAACCTTGGCACCAGCGTGTCGTTTTGCATCCCGTACAAAAAATATACCCCGGATGCCCCGCAAACGGGTAAAACAGAATAATAAAATGCCGGGCAGGTATCTTAAATTGCGCCAAAACGCAAGAGATGATACCTGCCCGGCGTTTTGTGTCAAATGATGAATCCTTTTCGCAAGCGTGAGTCCTTTTATAAATCTGCCAAACAAATTATAATAAAACCATGATAAGGCTCGACGAAAAGGGCCGATTTAGAAGGAGGAAAACAATATGAAAAAGCAACTTATGGCCGGTATGATGGCCGCCAGCATGGCATTGTCTCTGGCCGCATGCGGCGGCAGTGCTGCCAGCAGCGCAGCCCCGGCAGCCGACAGCACCAGCGGCGCTGCCTCTACCAGCACCGCAGCTTCCACTTCCAGCGATGAACAGGTGACTTTGCGCTTTGCCTGGTGGGGCGGCGATGAGCGCGCCAACGCTACCATGGAAGTCATCAACAAGTTCATGGAAGAAAACCCCAACATCAAGATCGAAGCCGAGTATGGCTCTTCTGACGGCTACCATGATAAGCTGGCAACCCAGCTGGCATCCGGCACCGCCGCCGACATCGTGCAGATTGACCCCGAAACGATGCCCAGTTTTGTTTCCACCGGCGATTACTTCCTGGATTACAAGGACTACGACTTTGATCTTTCCAACTTTGACCCCAACTACATTGGCCTGCGCGTGAATGGTAACTATGACGGCAAGCAGCTGGGCCTGCCCACCGGCATTGCCGGCCCGGCACTGGTTGTGAACGAAGAGCTGGCTGAAAAGTACGGCATCGACTTCAACACCCAGTACACCTGGGATCAGTTCATTGAATGGGGCAAAAAGGTCCATGAAGCAGACCCCGATACCTACCTGCTGTGCACCAACAAAGAGTATGTGACCAACCTGGTGTTCTTTACCTACATGAAGCAGCTGACCGGCAAGACCATCTTTGACGCTGACTCCAAAGCGTTCAATTATACCGAGGAAGATATCCAGAACTGCCTGGATCTCGTCAAGAGCCTGTACGACAACAATGTCTGCGCACCGGCTTCCTACTCTTCCGCTTACAGCAACGACGACCTGCAGTCTGACCCCAACTGGATCGCTGGCAAGTACGTCTGCACCTTCGCTTACATCTCCACCATCAATGTTATGACCGCCGCCAATGAGGGCGCAACCTATGGCACCGGCTACCTGCCCCTGCTGGACGGCGCTAAGGATAACGGCTGGGCTTGCAACTGCCCGCAGGTCCTGGCAGTTACCTCCACCTGCAAGGCTCCGGAAGCAGCCATGAAGTTCCTGGATTACTTCTTTAACAGCGATGACGCCGAAAGCACCCTGGCCTGCGTGCGCAGTGTTCCCCCGACGGAAAAGGCCCGTGAAATCTGCGAAAAAGACGGTACCCTGGACCCGAACATGATGACCGCCGCCAACATTGCCAGCGGCTACAGCGGCCTGACCAACGACAAGTACTCCTCCGCACCGGAATCCAAGCAGATCATTGCTGATACCATCGAGGCTGTCGGTTACGGCACCACCGACCCCGCAAGCGCTGCATCCGATATGTACAAGCAGCTCTCCAGCTACATCAGCGCCCAGTAAACCTCAGCGAATATCAAAAACGGGTGTCTCCCACCGAGGCATCCGTTTTATTAAAGTGTACCTGAAAAGTCGAAAATATAGTCTATTTCTACAAACACAGCCGGATTTGGCGTTAAAAAGCCTTGGAATCCACAAAGGATTCCTGCGGCTCTTTGCCTTAAATCCTGCTTGTGTTTGCGAAATATCCGTCATTTTCTTTCCCCCAAGTTCTGCGGCCTGCAAAACTACATCCAGCTGTTTACCATGGACAATGAGTTCTGGAACTCTTTGAAAGTTACGCTGGTCTACACGCTGTACACCGTGCCCGGCAAACTGGTCATGGCTTTGGCTGTGGCAGTGTTCCTGAACCGCAACATCAAGGGCATCAACCTCATCCGTACTTTGTACTACATTCCGTCCCTGTTCGGCGGCAGCGTTGCTGTTGCTCTGCTGTGGAAGATCATGTTCATGGATAACGGCGTTATCAACGCCATCCTGACCACCCTGCACCTGCCCAACGTACAGTGGCTGGGCGACCCCAATCAAGCCCTGCGCACCATCTGCATGATGGAGATCTGGCAGTTTGGTTCTTCCATGGTCATGTTCCTGGCCGCGCTGAAAAACGTTCCGGCAGATTTGTACGAAGCTGCCGAGATTGACGGCGCAAGCAAGGTCAAGATGTTCTTCAGCATCACCGTTCCGCAAATCACCCCCATCATCTTCTTCAACCTTATCATGCAGACCATTCAGGCTTTGCAGAACTTCACCTCTGCCTTTGTCATCACCGATGGCGGCCCCATGAAGGCTACCTATGTGCTGGGCATGAAACTGTATAAGGAAGGCTTCTCCTACTTCAAGATGGGTTACGCCAGCGCCATTTCCTGGATCATCTTTATTGTGATCATGCTGATCACTCTGGTGCTGTTCGCAACCTCCAAGCGGTGGGTCTTCTATGGCGATGAAAGCTGAGAAAGGGCGCGTGAGCATTATGACAAAACAACAAAAAAAGACCCTGAACCTGGTGCTGACCTATCTGGTCATCATCCTGATTGGCTGCGTGCTGCTGTTCCCCATTGCATGGATGATTTCGGCCGCGTTCAAAACCAACGATGAAATTTTTGGCTCCATTGCACTGTTGCCCAAAAGCTTCAGCTTCCAGAACTTTATTGACGGCTGGAAAAGCGCCGGTATTTATACCTATGCAACCTATTTCATCAACTCCTTTATCATGGTCATCCCCACCACGCTGCTGACCATCGCTTCCAGTGCGCTGGTTGCCTATGGCTTTGCACGGTTCAACTTCCCGTTCAAAAAGCAGCTGTTTGCCATCCTGTTCTCCACCCTGATGCTTCCCAACTCGGTCATCATCATCCCGCGTTACGTTCTGTTCAACAAGTTCGGCTGGGTCGATTCCTACATGCCATTCTGGGTGCCCGCCCTGCTGGCCTGCTACCCATTCTTCATCTATCAGCTCATCCAGTTCATGCGCGGCATCCCCCGCGATCTGGACGAATCCGCCTGCATTGATGGCTGTGGCAGCTTCCGCATCTTCTGGCAGATCCTGCTGCCGCTGATGAAGCCGGCCCTCTTCTCCGCTGGCCTGTTCCAGTTCCTGTGGACCTATAACGATTACTTCAACTCCTTGATCTTCATCAACTCGGTCAAAAAATACACCATCTCGCTGGCGCTGCGCCTTTCCGTTGACGCGGAAAGTGTTGTGGTGTGGGGCCGCGTTATGGCCATGGCCTGCGTGGCGGTTCTGCCGCTGGTTCTCCTCTTTTTTGCCGCACAGAAATATTTTGTGGAAGGCATTGCAACCTCCGGCCTGAAAGGCTGATTTTCGTTTTCCTCTTTTTTGTTTGTTTCTGCACCTAAGGCAACACCGCACAATTCCCGCCTGGCGGCTTAAGCACCGCTCCGGCGGCTGCGGCACGGCATCTGCGTTGCCAAAATGCTCGATAAGACATCCAGTATTATCTGTGCGCATTACAGTGCGCAGTTCACCCCCGCTGGCGATACGCTGTGCTACACCCTGCAAATGGATGCGCCCAACCCCACCCAGCTGCGCATGTGGCTGGCTGTGCCGGGGCAGAGCGATTATTTCCATGTGATCCCCTGCAATATTTACGGCGATAACCACGCCGCGGAAGCCAAACCCGGCGAATTTCCATTGCTGACGAAGGACCACCACGAGGTGGCGTTCTGTGCGCCGCTGTGGGAATTCCGTGCGGACCGCGCCGCCATGCCGCTCGCCGCCCTCTGCTGGGACGGCGGAGTGGCCGCCGCTGCAGTGGAACCCTACAGCGAAAGCGAGGCCGGGATCATCCGCAACGGTGTGTTTGCCGCTTTGCCGGATGCGTTCGGCATCAGCCTGGGGTACACCAACGACCCCACCACCTTCAAAAACCGCTCCACCCCGGCGCCGTCCACCCGCAGCATGGCCTGCAAGGCGCAGACCAGCGGCAGGATCTACCTGCGCAGCGGCCCGCGAACCGAGCTGCATGAGATCATCCGGCAGGAATACGCCCGCCACCAGGACCGCGCCGTTCCCCGCAATACCCTGCGCCAGGCCGTGCAGGGTATGCTGGACACCTTTGCCTACCAGAACTTTGACGCGGCGGCGGGGGAGTATACCAACCGCTGCTGCCGCCCGCCCAGGGAGACCGAGATGCGCCCCTGGCGGCTGGTGACGGAGATCGGCTGGACGGGTGGCGGCGTGCTGGCCTATCCGCTGGTGCTCTGCCGCGATGCCCTTGGCGCGGATGCCGAAGCGCCGCTGGCCGCGGCCATGAGTGGCGAACAGCTGTTTGACCGCATTGCCGATGCGTATAACGAAAATTCCGGCCTGCTGAACGACCTGATGGCCCCCAATGCCGCGGGCAGCCAGGTGAACGGCTGGTGGACCGGGTACGGCCTGGTCAAAGACTGCCACTGTGCCTATACAGTGGGCAGCGCCGTCCACTACCTGACCAAAACGATGGATTATCTGCACCAAAACGGCAAACCCTGCCCGGCCAAATGGATGGATGCAGCCCAAAAGGTGCTGCATACCGTCATGGATCTGCAGCGCGCAGACGGCGCTTTCGGCTATACTTACTCCACCCAGGAACGCAAAGTGCTGGATTGGAGCGGCTTTGCGGGCTGCTGGTTTGCCCCGGCGCTGGTTTACCTCTACCGCCTGACCGGCGAAGAACGCTGCCTGCACTCCGCCGAAAAAGCGCTGGATTACTACCATACCTTTGTCAAGGACCTGAACTGTTACGGTACCCCCATGGACACCTGGAAAGCCGTGGATGAGGAGGGCAACCTGGCCTTCATGCGCGGCAGCCGCCTGCTGTATGAGCAGACCGGCAAGGCCGAATTCCTGCAATATATGAAAGACAGCGCCGGGTACGAGTTCCTGTGGCGCTATGGCTACAAGACCTACCCGGAGCACACCCCGCTGAACCAGGGGTGGTCGGCCTGCGGCGGCGCCGTTACCTCGGTTTCCAACCCGCATATCCACCCCATGGGGGTTATTATTGACACTGACCTGCGCTATCTGGCACGGGTGACGGGTGACGGCTATTACGCCAGCCGCGCGGCGGATTCTGCCGACTGGATGCTGCAATGCCTGGAACTGTACCCCGCAGCCACCGGCTATGGCCGTTACGGCATTTTGTCGGAACGCTGGTGCCCCAGCGATGGGCTGGATGTGGAGCGCTTCAGTGATGGCAGACCGTTCAGCAGCTGGTTCAGCCACAATCTGTGGGCTTCCGCCTGCGTGCTGGAAGCTGCATGTGAGCTGCTGCTGGAAATCGAACACAAGAAAGGATAAAAGCAATGGACCGTTATGTGACCGATATCAAAAATGGCTGCTACCAGAACCCGGTGCTGCCCATGGATTTCAGTGACCCCGACGCCATCCGCGTGGGGGAGGACTATTACCTGATCTCTTCCAGCTTTACCTACCTGCCCGGCGTGCCGGTGCTGCACAGCAAGGATCTTGTCCACTGGGAGCGCATCGGCAACTGCGTGGAGCGTCTGCCGTTTGACCGCTATGCCCAGCCCGCCCATGGCTGCGGCACCTGGGCCCCGGCGCTGCGCTACCATGCGGGCAGGTTCTATGCATTCATTCCCCTGCCGGACGAGGGCATTTTTTACACCGAAGCCACCGACCCCGCCGGCCCCTGGAGTGCGCTGCACTGCGTAAAATCCGCCAGCGGGTGGATCGATCCCTGCCCCCTGTGGGACGATGACGGCAGCGTGTATATGGCCCACGCCTTTGCCAAAAGCCGCTGCGGCATTAAGCACAAGATCCAGCTTTCCCGCCTGGATCCCGAAACGCTGGAAGTGGTGGAGAACGGCCCCATCGTGTTTGATGGCACCCTGAGCCAGCCCACCGCCGAAGGCCCCAAAATGTACAAGCGCAACGGCTGGTATTACATCTTTATCCCGGCAGGCGGTGTGGAATACGGCTGGCAGACCGTGCTGCGCGCCCGCAATGTGTACGGCCCGTATGAGGAAAAAATCGTCATGCACCAGGGGGCCAGCTCCATCAACGGCCCCCACCAGGGCGCGTGGGTCACAGCGCCGGACGGCAGCGATTGGTTCCTGCATTTCCAGGACCGGTTTGAACTGGGCCGCGTGGTACACCTGCAGCCTATGTGCTGGCACAGCGATTGGCCGTTCATCGGCCTGGAACAAAACGGCGATGGCATCGGCGAGCCGGTGACCGAGTGGGACTGCCCCAAAGGCGAAGCTGGTCCCGGCCTGCAAATAGGGGACAGCTTTACAAACGGCAAGCCCGGCCTGCAATGGCAATGGCAGGCCAACCCCCAGCCCGAAGCCTGGCTGCGCCCGGTGGCGGGGGATGCACTGCATCTGGTCTGCGGGGCCAGCGGAAGTTTGTGGCGGCAGCCCAATGTGCTCAGTCAGATGCTGCCTGCAGCGGATTTTACCGCAAACGTTACCCTTGGCCTGGCCGGGTGCGGCGCCGGAGCTAAAGTAGGGCTTAGCGTGATGGGGCAGAAATATTCCGCCATTGAGCTCTGCCGCACCGCGCAGGGCTGCACCGTGCAGTTGGTACAGGGCATGGTGAAAGACCTTGCCCCCACCGGCGATGCAGAAGAAACGATCCTTGCCGAAAAAATGGTTGACACGGATGAAATAACCGTTACAATGAAAATAACGGCTGCCAAGCAGGTGCAGTATGCCCTGCTGGCAGCAGATGGCACCGCAGTGCCGCTGGGGGGAGCCCAACCCGTTGCCAAGGCAACCTGGACCGGCGCGCGCCTGGCCCTGTACGCCCGCGGCGGCACCAAAGGGGATGCTGCCTGCATCAAGCAGCTGAACATTACATTTTAGCCGGGCTTTTGGCGGCAGAACACCGCAGATGCCCGCGGCAAAAAGGAGAGCAAACTGGCAATGGCAAGTGTTACCATCCGGCTGAACAGCATTGGTGAAGTGAAAGAGTTTAACCGCATTGCGGCCACTGTGCCCGGAGATGTGGACCTGCATTCCGGGCGCTACTGCGTGGATGCAAAATCCATCATGGGTATTTTTGCCCTGAACCTGGCGCGCGAACTGACGGTGGACAGCCCAACCCTGAGCGAGGAAGAACTGCACAAAAAGTTTGCGGCCTTTTTGGCGGGCTAAGGCGTATCTGAAAACCAAGAAAATGACGGATACTTCGCAAACACAAGCAGGAGTTAAGGCAAAGAGCCGCAGGAATCCTTTGTGGATTCCAAGGCTTTTTAATGTAAAATCCGGCTGTGTTTGTAGAAATAGACGATATTTTCGACTTTTCAGATACACCCTAACATAAAACAGGGCGGTTCACACAGAGCCGCCCCTTTTTTGTGTAGAAGATGCGCGACACTTTAGGCAACACCGCACAATTCCCGCCTTGCGGCTTAAGCACCGCTCCGGCAGCTGCGGCACGGCATCTGCGTTGCCATTACCGATACCGACCTTTGCAACGAAGCGGACGATCCGTTTGCTGTTGTGCAGGCACTGTTGAGCCCCAAGTTTGATAATGTCGGCGTGGTGGCCGCCCACTTTGGCACCCGCGACCCCAACGGAATGCAGAAAAGCTGGCAGGGTCTGAAAAACTTGACGGCCCTGATGCAGCTGACGGTTCCGGTGCTGCACGGTGCGCCCCACGCTTTGCCGGATGCCGCTACCCCGGTGCCCAGCGAAGGCGCGAAGCTGATCATCCGTGAAGCGATGAAAGAGGATACCCGCCCGCTGTTTGTGCTGCTGCTTGGTCCACTGACCGATTTGGCCAGCGCCTATTTGCAGGAACCCCGCATTGCGGGCCGGCTGACCGCAATCTGGATCGGCGGCGCACCGTACCCTGTGGGCGGGCCGGAGTTCAACCTGGGCAATGATGTCAACGCCGTCAACGTGGTGTTTGGCAGCACCATGCCGGTGTGGCAGGTGCCCAAAAATGTATACGAGATGATGCCGGTCAGTATGGCGGAACTGGAATACCGTGTGCGCCCCCAGGGAGCCGTGGGCCGCTACCTGTTTGACCAGCTGGTGGCTTACAGCCAAACGCCGGAATCCCGCGCCAGCGCGTTCCGCACGGGCGAAAGCTGGGTTTTGGGCGATAACCCCGCCCCCGGCCTGCTGCTGTATGAACACCGCTTCCAGTTTGACTGGGTGCCCGCGCCCTATGTAACGGCGGACCAGACTTATGCCGCCATCGGCCGCAATCGGCCCATCCGGGTGTATAAGGGGATCGACAGCCGTCTGATCTTGGATGATCTGTACGCCAAGCTGGCGTTGTTTGCCCAGTATATGGCGCAAAAGGGGGAGTGAACCATGCTGACTGTGACCGGCCTCTGGTTTGACCATGAGCGGACCCCCGTTGGGCTGGACCATACCCCCGTGTTCGGCTGGCAGCTGGAAGGGAACTGCCGGAACATCCGCCAGACGCAGTACCGCCTGCAAGTTGCCCTGACCCCGGATTTTGCCGCGTTGCTGTACGATGAAACCTGTGAAACCGGAAACTCCACCGCGGTGCACGCGGCGGGCCTGACGCTGCAATCGCTGCAAAAATATTACGCCCGTGTGCAGGTTTGGGCCGATACCGCTGCTGGCCCCCAGCAGACCCTGTGGAGCGAACCGGCGGTGTTCATCACCGCCCTGCTGGACCCGGCAGCCGAGTGGAAAGCCGAGTTTGTGAGCGCGGAATCCCCCGAAACCTGCAGGAAATCCTCCGCCGGTACAATGGTGCGCGCGGCGTTCACCGTAAAGCCGGGGCTGCGGGCCGCGTATGCCTGCACCACGGCGCTGGGGCTGTATAATGTTTATCTCAACGGCCAAAAGGTCAGCACCGATGAGATGACCCCCGGCTGGACAAGCTATAACCGCCGCCTGCTCTACCAGACCTATGAGGTCACTGCCATGCTGCACCCCGGCCTCAACATGGCCGGGGCAATGCTGGGGGCCGGGTGGTACAAGGGTGTGATGGGCCTGACCCGCTCCCGCAACAACTATGGCGATACCACCGCCTTTGCCATGCAGTTGACCCTTGTGTATGCCGATGGCACCCGTGAAACCGTGAACACCGGCCCAGCATGGCAGGGAACGAAGGCACCCGTGATATTCTCAGAGATTTACCACGGAGAAGCATACGATGCCGCGCTGGAACTGCCCCACTGGGCCGAATGCGAAACGCCGGAAAACACCCCCGCAGGCCGCTGGCACGCCGTGCACACCGTGCCGTACCCTGCCGCCAAACTGGCCGCCCAGGCCGCAGGCAAGGTATGCGTGCAGCAGCGCATCCCGGCGCAGCGGGTGTTTACCGCACCGGATGGCAGCACAGTGGTGGATTTTGGCCAGAACATGGCGGGCCGGGTGGAAATTACCGTGCAGGGTACAGCCGGGCAGGCGGCTGAACTGCGCTGCTTTGAGGAGCTGGACGCCGATGGCAACCCCTACCTGGCCAACCTGCGCAAAGCCCGTACCACCATGCAATATACCTTTGCCCGCAGCCAAACGGTGACCTGGCAGCCGCAGTTTACCTATATGGGATTCCGCTATGCGCTGGTGGTGCAGTGGCCGGGAAAACCGGAACCGGCCAATTTTACCGCCTGCGTGCTGCACAGCGCCATGCAGCCGGCGGGGGAGTTTACCTGTTCCGAACCGCTGGTGAACCAGTTGAACCATAACATTTTGTGGGGGCTGAAAAGCAACTTTTTGGATGTGCCCACCGATTGCCCCCAACGCGATGAACGCCTTGGCTGGACCGGCGATGCACAGATTTTTTGCGAGACCGCCTGCTGGCTGGCCGATACCTGGACTTTTTACAGCAAGTGGCTGAAAGACCTTGCTGTGGACCAGCTGCCGGACGGCGGCGTGGCCAATGTGGTGCCCAATATTGAGGAAACCCACACCGAGGCCAACTGGCTGATGAAAAACTGCCCATATGGCGCTTCCGGCTGGGGCGATGCCGCGACTGTGATCCCCTGGGTGCTGTACCAGATGTATGGCGACGATACCATTCTGCGCAGCCAGTACCCCAGCATGAAGCGCTGGGTGGATTTTATGCGCGCCAACACCCAAAACGGTCTGTTTGATTTCAAGATGCAGCTGGGCGACTGGGTGGCGCTGGACGCCGAACCGGGCAGTTATTTTGGCGCAACCCCCACGGCGCTGACCAGCCAGGCGTACTATGCGCTTTCGGCCCAGCTGCTGGCGCTGGCGGCGGAGGTACTGGGCAACCGGCAGGATGCAGAGCTTTACGCGGGGGTTCACCGCCAGGCAGCCCAAGATTTTGCCGCAAACTTTTTTACTCTGGATGGTGCAATGACCGCCCAGACCCAGACAGCCCATATTCTGGCCCTGCGCTTTGGCCTGACCCCGCAAAAGTGGAAGCAGAAAACGATCCAGCGCCTGCTGGAACTGTTGGAACAACAAAACGGGCATTTGGTTACCGGCTTTTTGGGCACACCGTATTTCTGCGCGGCGCTCAGCCAGAATGGCTGCTGGCAGCAGGCGTATGACCTGATGTTGAAAAAAGATTACCCCGGCTGGCTGTATCAGGTGCTGCAGGGGGCCACCACTGTGTGGGAACACTGGGATGGCCGCCGCCCGGACGGCACGATGTGGTCCGCGGGGATGAACTCTTTCAACCATTACGCATACGGCGCGGTGGGGGCATGGCTGTACGGCGAGTGCGCCGGTATTGGCCAACAGCCGGGCACGGCAGGTTTTTGCGCCGCACGGCTGGCCCCGCGCCCCGGTGGCGGGCTGCGCTGGGCCCAGGCCTGGCACCAGACCCCCTTTGGCCGCTATGCCCTGCAGTGGCAAGTTGATGACGGGAAAATCACCGTTACGGCGGCAATTCCACCCAATGCAGCGGCAAAAATCTGCCTGGAACCCGGTGCCAAGCTGCTGGAAACGGACGGCCTGACCTTTGCGGAACAAAACGGATGCCCTACCGCCCAAGTGGGCTCCGGCCAGTATCGGGTCAGCTATACGATGGAGCAGTAATTGAACCAAAGCGTTCCTGTATGGTACAATAGCCCCAAAGAAATACAACGATTACCCGCGGGAATAGAAAAAGTACTGCAGGCGAAAGGGGAAAGGGAAACATGCAAATCAAATCTGTTGCTGTTCTGGGGGCCGGTGCAGTCGGCTCTTATGTCATCTGGGGACTCAGCTCCCGCAAGGATATTCGCCTTGCTGTAATTGCCGAAGGCCCGCGTGCCGAACGGCTGAAACAACAGGGAATCACCATCAACGGCACCACCTACCGCCCGCAGGTTTGGACCCCGCAGGAAGCAAACGGCGTGGATCTATTGGTGGTTGCGCTGAAATACGGTGCGCTGCCCGGCGCACTGGACAGCATTGCCGCCGCCGTTGGCCCCAACACCATCGTGATGAGCCTGATGAACGGTGTGGACAGTGAGGAAATCATCGCCGCCAAAATCGGTGCGGAACATGTTCTGCCCTCCCTCATCAAGGTGGCCTCCCACAAGGAAGCCGACGGCTACCACTTCAACCCCGAAACCACCATCGGCATTATCTATGGCGAGCTTGCCGCACCGCTGAAAAGCGAGCGCGTGCAGGCGGTGAAAGCATTGCTTGCCGGTACGGGCATTCATTCCCGCGTTACCCCGTATATTAAGGAAGAAATCTGGAGCAAGTTCCGCCTGAATGTCTGCAACAATCTGCCGCAGGCCATTTTGGGCGCGGGCGTTGGCTGTTACCAGAGCAGTGCCCACATGAAAGCCATCAGCGATGGTTTGTGCCATGAGCTGGAGGCCATTGCCGTGGCAAAGGGCATTGATTTGAGCAAGGTGGATGCAAGTTCCCGCCATGGCAGCCTGGTTCCACCTGCAACGCGCTATTCCACGTTACAGGATCTGGATGCCGGGCGGCACACCGAAATTGACATGTTCTCCGGTGCGCTGATGCGGATGGGGCAGGAACTTGGCATTCCCACGCCGTATAACGAGTATACCTATCACATGATCAAGGCACTGGAAGAAAAGAACGATGGCCTGTTTGATTATGCGGCCAAGGCAAGCGATTTGACCTGCGCCAAATAAGCGGACGAGAGGGAAAAGCATAAAAGCGTTCTATCGGATGCGCCAAGGCCAGTGCGATTTGCTGCTGACCTGCTGCACGGTAATTTTGCGTTTTGAGGATGGGCGCATCAAAGCCCAGTACCCTATGGATGCAGCCGGGGCAGAAAAGGCGAAACACTTTTTTACCGCAAAACCGGACGCACAGGAAGAAAAAGAATTAACAACGGCAAAAATAACAATAATACGCGAATAAAAACGCCAGAGCAGCAACCCTTACCGGGTGCTGCTCTGGCGTTTTTGCTTGCTGTTCCGTCTGCCTTTATGGGGTTAAAAAGGCAGGGAATTACTTTTTAATCTTGATCAGCTGGGCGTTCAGGCTGGGCAGGAATTTATCCCCCAGCAGGTCGGTGGAGATCATGCCGCTCATGTGTTCAGGGCTCATGCCGCTCATCATGCTCCACATCCCTTGGCCGGGTTTCAGGTCAAAGTTGGTGACCAGCTTTACGGCCTTGGCAACAATGGCAAAAGCTTCCTCGTTCTTGGCCAGCTCTGCCATAGAGTCCTTGATAGTATAGTACCCTTCGGGGAATTCCATCGGGGATTCCAGATCCAGGCTGCCCATCTGCTTAAACCAGTTGGCAACGCCCTCCTGGCGCTCATTGAACTCCGGCAGGGTGTAGCAGGCGGGCTCTTTCTCTACCTTTTCCAGCGTGATGGAATCCTTGGCGGAACCGGCCACGGCCAGCAGGGTGTTAAAGCCCTCGGCCAGCGCCACGGTAAAGTGGAACACGCGGTGGGCCTGCTGGGTGCCAACTTCCTTGCCGTTCAGGTACAGGGTCACGCAGTCCTGATTGGAGTAAACCTTGACTTCGGTGGTTTCCCCGGCGCGCTGGGCATAGCGGCGGCCGTTGATGTGCACCATCGGGTCCTTGGTCCAGTATGCCTGGTACAGGTAGAAGCTGTCCTTGCGGGTTTTGCGGTCAATGGTAACAAGGCCCTTATTGTTGCGGCCTGCCACGCCGCCCTCGTTGCGGGCTGCGCAGCCAAAGTCGAACATGTTCCATACATGGCTGGCCCAGATCCAGGGACGATCCTCAAAGGCCTGTGCCATATATTCATGGTATACGGCCTGGTATTCCTCGGTATAATCCTTGCACTGGGGGGTGCTGCTGTGCCAGTTGATGATGCCTTCGCAGCCGTATTCCGAAACGCCAAGGCAGATATCGGGGTGCTCGGCGTGGAACTTGTCCAGCCAGGGACCATTGTCCTCAATCTTGCCGCCATACCAGCCAAAGTAGTGGTTGTAGCTTTCCAGGTCGGTGATGTGGTGCATGGGGCCGTCGGTCGGGGTGTGCGAAACATGGGCAATGGTGGTGGAACGGGTGGGATCCAGCTCCTTACACAGCTTCTGCAGGTCGTGGTGGCGTTCCACCAGCTCCTGGCTGATGCCGCCAATCAAAATTTCGTTGGAAATGCCCCAGAACATGATGGACGGGTGGTTGTAGTTCTGGACGATCAGCTCGGTCATCTCGCGGCGACAGTGTGCGTGGGCATCCTCGCCGGGTTTGAACACGCTGATGAACGGAATCTCGGCCCAAACGGCAAAACCGATGGAGTCGCAGGCGTTATAGAAATCCTGACTGTGCTGGTAGTGGGCCAGACGAATGGTGTTGGCACCGACTTCCTTGATCATCTGGGCATCCTCGTAATGGTCGTCAATGCTCAGAGCGTTGCCTTTGTACAAGCGATCCTGATGGCGGGAAACACCGCGCAGCGGGGTGGGCACGCCATTGATGGAAAAGCCGCCGTCCGGGGTGACGGTGTAGCTGCGCACACCAACATTGACGTACAGATCGTCATAGGATTCATTGCAGCGCTGCAGGCGGGCAATTACGGTGTACAGGTTGGGCTCGTCCATGCTCCACAGCTCAGCATCAGGCACATACAGGGTAACGGCGGTGTCATCAGCCGGGCGGGTGGCGGAAGCAACCTCAAATCCATAGGGATCTTCAATGCTGTACTGCACGGTAAAGTTTTCGTCCGGGTTGGTCACATAGCTTTTGATTTCGAACGTGGCGCCGCCGTCCGCTGCCGGTTTGGGGGTAACTTTAATGCCGGGGCCGCCGAAATAATCCAGGTCAAAGTGGGTGTTGGGCACGCTGATCAGGTTGACGCCGCGGTACAAGCCGCCATAGAACGTGAAGTCGGCGGAAGAGGGATACATGGACGGCGTATCTTCGTTGCTGACTTCAATGGTCAGCTCGTTCTCGCCGTCATGGCACAAATCCGTCACATCAGCGCGGAAAATGGAGTAACCGCCCTCGTGGGTGGTGGCAACCGTTCCGTTGACCTTGACGGTAGCGGAAAGGGCTGCGGCCAGAACTTCAATATAGGTGCGGCCGCCGGCCAAAGGCTGTTTGGGCGCAGTAAAGGTGCGGGTGTAAACACCGGTGGTGCGCAGATAGCTGCCGTTGCCGTCCATGCCATCCACCGCGTTCCAGGTGTGGGGCAGGGTAACCGCTTCAGCCGGGCGTTCGCCCTTGGGGAAGGTCAGGGTCCAGTTTTCGTTCAGGGAAACTACGTTACGCATGGCAAATCTCCTGTCTTGTTGTGGTTTGTGGTGCGGAATGTTATTTTATGATAGGTTTATTGTACCACAGCGTCCGACAGGATTTTAGAAAGTTTTTATGATGAAATAGTAGAATTTTCAGTAGAATGATTTGTAAAATGCAGGACTGAATAAAAACTGCTTGCAGTGCTTGCAGAAGTTCTTTTATGGTACTTGATGATAAAAGGTTGCCGCCTGCATTTTTCGATAGCGCACCAATTTTTGAGCGGCGCACCTGCGCCGCGGTTCAAAAGCAGTGTTCTTTTTTAATTTATGGCAATACCGCATAATTCTAAGTGCCGATACGGCGAGCGAGGTGCCGCAGCCGCCGGAGCGGTGCTTAAGCCGTAAGGCGAACACGGAGTTGCTTGGGCCAACAGACTGCTTAACATGCTCAAGGATCTTCTGAAAATATGCCTCGCTGCCGCCAAAGCCCGCCGTCCCGAATAGAAAAACCTTTTTGTCTCTCAGCTTTGACAGTAGTTCCAAGGTTGCACTGTCCGCATTGCCCTTATCCGTCCAGAACCCGATATAGAGTATTTCGGAGTGCAGTTCTTCCGCTTTCGGCGCACCGAAATAGTCACAGTCTTCTGCCGGAAGCACCGCGCGAATTGTATCAGCAAGTTTTTTTGTGTTGCCGGTCAAGCTGCTGAATATGATCGAATATTTTTCCTTATCCATAGTAAAAGCCTCCTGTCTAATCAAATCGGCATCGGTGTCCGGGCAATCAGAATGACCGCCAGAATCGCGCCCACAAACGCTGTAGCACCGATGACAGCCAACACCTTTTTGTTGGTTTTCTTCTTCGCTGCTTTACAGATCAAAGCGGCGCAAGCTACGCAGACAGCCGCAGCAATAAGCGCAATGCCAAGTGTTTCCCATAACCACGACAATTCATTGATCCAGTTCATAACATCACCTGTCTTTCTCCATTCTCTTCCGGATGCGCTTAGCCCATTAAGCCGTATTTCTTATAGGTGTTCAGCAGCTGCTTATAAAAGAGCCGGTTGCCGAAAAACTGCCGATACGTCGCGGACTTCTCTCGACCTTCGGCTTTGAGGCGTTCCATCTCCTCCGCCTCGTAAGCGGCTTGTGCCTTGAGATCATTGAGCATCTTTTCAAATCCGCGATTTTTCTGTAAGCGTCTTTGGTGCGCGGAAAGGAAATGCCGTTCTCGTACCGGGTAATCATACGTCTGTTGATCCCCAGTGCATCGGCTACTTCCTGCTGGGTCAGCTTCCGCTTCTCCCGTTCAGCCTTGAATTTCTCTCCAAACGTCATTTCGTACCGGCATACACCGGTGTGAAGGAACCGGAGTAAGAAATACGGAAATGGCTGCACAGTACAGAAAAGGATACGCCCCGGTTACGCTGGGTGTGGACAGGTTGCGGCTTACAATATAAAAGGAAAAGCCAGAACTGCAGGAAACAAGCAGTGCTGAAGATGGGCCAACCTCATCCAATCCAAATCCCCAATCCCACCTCCTATTCGGCCTTCAACTTCGACCATATCACATTTTGCAATATTTAGGCTACAAAATGTGAGGAAAAAATAAACGAACTTTGATATGATAGGGATGAAATAAAAGGCTGCTATGGATTATGGGGAAAGGAATGGCGGTTTCTGTTCAATATGCCCACTGACGAGCAGAAAGTGCGTGACCGTAATTTTTAAGCAGGCCAAAAAAACGGACAAATACATGAAACAGAAAAGGGAAGGAGCTTGTACATGAAAGTTTGCTACACGGCAGGTCTGGTCAAAAAGCTGGAAAACTGCTTCTCGGTTTCCACCAATGCGGTGGAGATCCGCATCTGGTTTTTGACGGACGATATTCTGCGTATCCGCGCCGGTTTTGATGGGGACTGGGACGAAGCGTCCTACAGTCTGACCATGACCGCCTGGGACTCCCGCACGGACGAGCTGATGAAGGACTGCCGCAAGCGCGTGCAGACTGCCGCTGCCGAACTGACCGATGGCGACAAGCAGGCCGTGATCCAGGGCAGCCGCCTGAAGGTGGTTGTGGAAAAGGCACCCTTCCGTATCATGGTATACGATAAAGATGGCAGCCTGCTGCATGCAGATATTCCCGACCTTGCTTATCGTGAGGATTCCAACCACCGCCGCATGCACGCTTCCCAGATCGAAGCCGACGACTGCTTCTATGGCTTTGGCGAAAAATCCGGCGAGATCAACAAGGCTGAAAAGTACATGAACATGGCCCCCGGCGATGCCATGGGCTACAATGCCAAGGAGACCGATTCCCTGTACAAACACATCCCGTTCTACATCAAGCTGAACCGCGGTACCAAACAGGCAGTTGGTTACTTTTACCACAACACCGCTGAATGTGATTTCAACATGGGCCGCGAAAAGCGTAACTACTGGCACCGTTACTCCACCTACCGCACCGATGCCGGGGATGTGGATCTCTTCCTGATCGCAGGCCCCTCCATCCGCGATATCATTGAGCGTTACACCGATCTGACCGGCAAGTCCGTCATGCTGCCCAAAGCAGCGCTGGGCTATCTGGGCAGCTCCATGTATTACCCCGAATTGCCGGAAAACAGCGATGACGCTGTGCTGGAATTCATTGATACCACCCATGAGGAGGACATCCCCGTGGACGGCTTCCAGCTTTCCTCCGGCTACTGCGCCGTGGAAACCGAGCAGGGCATCAAGCGCTGCACCTTCACCTGGAACAACAAGCGCTTTAAGGACCCTGCTGACTGGTTTGCCCAGATGGTCAAGCGCGGCATTATCGTTTCGCCCAACATCAAACCCGGCATGCTGCTGGTTCACCCCCTGTTGGAAGAGATGAAGGCAAAGGATATGTTCCTGCCTGCATCCGATGACAACGCCGGTGTGGACGGCCTGGCGGTAGGCACCTGGTGGGGCGGCCCCGGCCTGTTTGTGGACTTTACCAAGCAGTCCACCCGCGAGCACTGGAAACAGTACATCAAGGATGCCCTGCTGCGTTACGGCTGCCGCTCCCTGTGGAACGACAACTGCGAGTATGACAGCATGGTGGACAAGGACGCCAAGGTTTACTTTGAGGGCAAGGGCAGCACCATCGGCACCATGAAGCCGGTGATGAGCAACCTGATGTGCCAGCTTTCCAACGAAGCCATTGAAGAGTACGACCCCAACTGCCGTCCCTTCTCTGTCTGCCGTTCTGGCCATGCCGGCATCCAGCGTTACGCCCAGGTTTGGGCAGGCGATAACCTGACCCACTGGGATACCCTGAAATACAACATTGCCACCATCCTGGGCATGGCCCTGTGCGGTGTTTCCAACCACGGCTGCGATATCGGCGGCTTCTATGGCCCCGCACCGGAGGCCGAGCTGTTCGTGCGCTGGGTGCAGAATGGCATCTTCCAGCCGCGCTTCTCCATCCACTCCACCAACACCGACAACACCGTGACCGAGCCCTGGATGTTCAGTGATAAAAAGCAGTACATCCGCGATGCCATCAACTTCCGCTATAAGCTCAGCCCGCTGCTGTATTCCCTGATGGTGCGCGCCCACGAAAGCGGCCTGCCGATCTGGCAGCCCACCTTCGCCGTGTTCCAGAACGACCCCGCCACCTATGACGAGGGCGTTGACTTCATGTTCGGCGATTCTTTGCTGGTTGCCAACGTTGTGGAAAAGGGCCAGACCGTGCGCCCTGTCTACCTGCCCAAGACCGAGAACGAAAACGAGCGCTTCTACAACTTCTACACCCGCGAGGAGTACGCTCCCGGCCAGACGATCGAGGTACCGGTCGATATTTCCAGCATCCCGCTGTTTGTGCGCAGCGGTGCTATCCTGCCCATGAGCGGCAACCGCCTGCACAACCTGATGACTGAAAAGACCACTGCGTTGGAGATCCTGATGGCACCGGATGTGGATTCCGAGTTTGTTCTGTACGAGGATGACGGCTGCACCAATGAGTATCTGAAGGGCGCTTACCTCAAGACCCGCATTGCCGTGACCGCAGGCGTAAAGACTTACGTTCACTTTACCAACGAGGGCGATTACGATACCGCTGTGGAAAGCATGTATCTGGATATGATCCACCGCGAAAAATCCCCGTTCTATGTGCAGCTGGACGGCAAGGAGCTGCCGCACTTCCTGCACCGCCGCAAGTTTGAGGAAGCCGAGAGCGGCTGGTACTACAGCCAGCGCCTGAAGAGCGTGCAGGTCAAATACCCCAACCCCAAAAAGGACCATGAGATCATGGTCTCGTTTGAGCAGTTTGATCTGATTGGTATGTAACGCGCCGTAAAACGCGATACAAAATAGAAGGAGGAAACAAAATGTTCAAAAAGATTGCAGCGCTGGCAACGGCTGCTGTGCTGTGCGCCGGGCTGATGGCCGGCTGCGGCGCATCCAGCACCACGGCTGACACCAGCTACAGCGCAGAAAACCCACTGGTTCTGACGCTGGCCCACGGCCTGTCCGAGGCCCACACCGTCCACATTGCCATGACCCAGTTTGCTGAGGAAGTGAACGAAAAGACCGATGGCCGCGTCCAGGTCAAGATCTTCCCCAACGGCCAGCTCGGCAGCGAAAACGAGAACCTGGAGCAGCTGCAGGCAGGCGTTATCGCCATGACCAAGGTTTCTGCCCCCGGTCTGGCAACGTACAACGAAGCCTACAACGCATTCGGCCTGCCTTACATCTTTAATGATACTGAGGATTTCTACCATGTCATGGACTCCCAGCAGATGCAGGATTTCTTCCTCTCTACCGGCGATGACGGCTTTGTTACCCTGACCTATTACACCTCCGGCGCCCGCTCTTTCTACACCAAAGACAAAGCCATCCGCACCCCGGCTGACCTGAAGGGCCTGAAGATCCGCGTGCAGGACATGAAGTCCCAGACCGATATGATGAACTATCTGGGCGGCATTCCCGTTGCCATGTCTTACGGCGATGTGTACACCTCCCTGCAGACCGGCATCATTGACGGCACCGAAAACAACGAAACCGCACTGACCACCGGCAAGCACGGCGAAGTGTGCAAGGTCTACTCCGTTGACCAGCACGCCATGATCCCCGATGTTCTGATCATGAGCGAAAAGGTATGGAAGCAGATCTCCCCGGAAGATCAGGAGATCATTCTGGAAGCTGCCCACAACTCCACCGAGGCCCATAAGGTCATGTGGGATACGGCCATTGAAGAAGCTGTAAAAGAAGCACAGGAAACCATGGGCGTTGAGTTTGTTTACGATGTAGACAAGGAAGCTTTCCGCGAAGCAACCCAGCCCATGATCGAAGCATACGAAGAACAGTATCCCGGCGTTAAGACCCTGATGGATACGATTGAAGCTGCACGAGAGGGGGAATAAAACATGAAACAGTTTTTGGGTAAAGTAAAGTTCTGGATGGATAAGTTCCTCAGCATTGCCTGCGCCGTTCTGCTGTCTTTCATGACCATCCTGGTTCTCATCCAGGTGTTCTCCCGTTATGTCCTCAACAGCCCCGTTGCCTTTACGGAGGAACTGGTGCGCTACAGCCTGATCTGGACCGGCTTTATCGGTGCAGCTTACGCATTCTCCACCCGCGAGCATATGTCCCTGACGCTGGTGCGCGATAAATTCACCGGCAAAGCCCACACCGCTCTGCTGGTTGCCATCGACGGCCTGATCCTGCTGCTGGCGATCTTCGTCATCACCATCGGCGGCTTCAAGCTGGCTGTTTCTGCCAGCCGTGAATTCTCCGCTCTGCTGGGCATCCCCCGCAGTCTGGTGTACTCCATCGCTCCGATTTCCGGCATTTTCATCATCATCGCCCAGATCATCAACATTTATGAAGATATCACCGGCGAAAAAGTTGACTGCTAAGGAGGGCACAGAACAATGAGCATTACACTGACAACCGTTATCCTTTTTGCTGTGTTCGGCGTGCTGCTGTTTTTGGGCGTGCCCATCTCCATCAGCATCGTGGTTTCTTCCATTGTAACCGCCATGTCCACCCTGTCTTGGGACCAGATCACCTTTATCACCATGCAGAAGATGAACTCCGGCGTTGAGTCTTTCTCTCTGCTGGCTGTGCCCCTCTTCATCCTGGCTGGCAACATCATGAACAACGGCGGTATTGCCAAGCGCCTGGTCAACTTTGCCCAGCTGTTCGTTGGCAAGATCCCCGGCTCCATGGCACAGGCCAACATCCTGGGCAACATGCTGTTCGGCGCACTGTCCGGTTCCTCCGTTGCTGCTGCTTCCGCCATGGGCGGTTGCATCAGCCCCATTGAGGAAGAAAACGGCTATGACCCCGCTTACTCTGCAGCAGCCAACATTGCTTCCGCCCCCACCGGCCTGCTGATCCCGCCCACCTCCGCATTCATTGTTTACTCCACCGTTGCTGGCGGTGTTTCCATCTCCACCCTGTTCATGGCTGGTTACGTTCCCGGCATCCTGATGGGCCTGTGCTGCATGCTGGTTGCCTTTGTCGGCGCCAAAAAGGCAGGCATGAAAGCTACCGGTTATGATAAGAGCAAGAGCATCGGCAAGACCATTTGGGACGCTGTGCCCTCTCTGCTGCTCATCGTCATCGTTATCGGCGGTATCGTTTCCGGTATCTTCACCGCTACCGAGGGCGCTGGCATCGCAGTTCTGTACTGTCTGATCCTCTCCATCGTCTACAAGAGCATCACGTTCAAGAGCTTCTTGAAGATCCTGCTGGATTCCGCCAAAACTTCCGGTATCATCCTGTTCCTGATCTCCGCTTCCTCCGCCATGTCCTTTGTTATGGCTTACTCCGGCATCCCGGCAGCCATCTCCAACGGCCTGATGAGTCTGACCAGCAACAAGTACATCATCTTCCTGCTGATGAACATCATCCTGCTGGTGATCGGCATGTTCATGGATATCACCCCGGCCATCCTGATCTTTACCCCGATCTTCCTGCCCATCGCTACCAGCTTTGGCATGACCGAGATCCAGTTCGGCGTTATGCTCATCTTCAACATGTGCCTGGGCAACATCACCCCGCCGGTTGGCTCCGTTCTGTTTGTCGGCTGCGGCATTGGCCATGTTTCCATCGAGCAGGTCACTTCCAAGCTGATCCCGTACTTTGTCGCATTGGTGCTGGCCCTGCTGACTGTTACCTATATCCCGGCACTGTCTCTGGGTCTGCCCAGCCTGATGGGCCTGATCTGATCGCAGGCTTTGCCCCGTAACTCAACAATAGCATAAACAAAAACGGCACCGCTGCCCAAAGGGAAAAACCCGGGCGGCGGTGCTGTTTTTGCTAAGGTTCCAGATACACTTTAGGGTGTATCTGAAAAGTCGAAAATATCGTCTGTTTCTTTGTTTTCAGAGATACCTTAGAAAAAATTCAGAATTTACCGTTTATTTTGAGCGCACGTTAGCGTTTGAATCTTGCAAAACCAGGGTGCGACCTTCATGGGCTGCCGAAAAATAAAGGAAACACACTGTGGCCGCAGGCGTTCAAGCATAAAAACAGACCGGCAGGGAAACAGCATACCCCCGCCGGTCTGGTATCTTATCTATTATAATATAAAAGCAAATGATAACGGAAAAAAGCTGAATTTTAATACCGCTCCTGCCGCAGCATCCATTGTTCGCACATATCCTGTGCGGCCTCAACGGTGGAGGCAATGCAGGAGAACAGCTCTCCACGCTCCGTGCAATAAGAATATTCTACACGCTTTTTGCCGTTTTGCGGGGGCAGCGCCACACAGCGGTCCTGGCCCGGTAACAGATACGAAACTTCCGTCCCTAACAACTCCTGCCTGCTGTAATTATGCGGTCAACCGGCGTATCTGAAAAAACTGTTTTGCCCCAGCGAAAAAATCCGGCATTTCTTTGTGTTCAGATACCCCCGAACCGCACACCGTCAGCAATTATACCACCATTCCTCCATAAAACGGAATGGACGAAACCGCCCAACCCAGCTTGACAAAAGAATGCCGCTGCCGCCGCGTTCCCGCCAAAAGAGCCGGGCGGTTCTTTGTGTTTTGGTTGCAGGTTTTACAAAATGGAACGGGAACCCCGAAATAGTTTTACCTCGCCTGTTGCGCGGGAATCTCTTTATTGCTTTTTATGACCCCAACGATCCACACAAGAATGACCAGAGCCAAAAAGTACAAGGCGTTGACCGCAATCAAACATAAAACGGCGCAGAGTTGAAAGTTGTTGTGTAGGGTGTATCAGAAAAGTCGAAAATATCGTCTGTTTCTACAAACGCAGCGGGAGTTTGCGTTAAAAAGCCTTGGAACCCACAAAGGATTCCTGCAGCTCTTTGCCTTACATCCTGCTTGTGTGTGCGAAATATCCGTCATTTTCTTTGTTTTCAGATGCACCTCAGGTGGAATAATCAACAATGTTTTTTATACCACCAGAGCGCCTATAACACCGTGGGAAAGCAGGCGGCAGCCTTTATTGCAGACTTTTTTGATAGCGCTTCCTGCTGAACATGCCGCCAAATTTTTTCAGCCTTTCTTCCTGCCGGGTCTTGCAGGCGCTCTTTTTTTGTGGTACCATGCCCTACAAAAGTAAAAATGGCCGCAAGCGGCAGGGGAGCCCCCCTGACCATGCAGCCAACAACAGGAAGGGCACATCATGAAATTTTTCAGTCTCGAAAATCCAATCTGGAAGTTTATCGGCAATTTGGCGGATTTTTTCCTTTTGTCCTGCCTGTGGTATCTCTGCTGCCTGCCGGTGGTAACGGCGGGTGCGGCCACAACGGCGCTGTATTACGTTACCTTAAAGATGGCCCGCGGGCAGGAAGGCCAGCTCATTCCCGCGTTTTTCCATTCTTTTAAGCAGAACCTCAAGCAGGCAACCGCGCTGTGGGTGGGGTACTTGGCGGTTGGCATCCTTCTGGTACTGGATCTGGTGATCTGCCTGCAGACCAGTTCGGTGTTTGCGGGGGCAATGTTTTTTACCAGCGTAGTGCTGCTGGCCTGCTGGGCGCTGTTTATCACCATGCTCTTCCCGCTGGTTGCCCGGTGCGATAACACCATCGGCGCGCTGTTCAAGATGGGCATTGCCGTGGCACTGCGCAATGTAATGCCTGTTCTGGCCGCGCTAATGGTCACCGTAGCATTTTTTGCCGTGGGCGTTTTTGTATTCTGGCCGGTGCTGCTGGTGGCGCCGGGGCTGGCGAGCTACTGCAACGCCTTTTTGTTCAACCGCATTTTTGATAAATATGGCATGACGCTGGAATAACTGCACAATAAAATACGGTTTGGTTACGGCACTCCGTGCGTTACCCGTTATCCCGCAGGTGGGGGTGGATGGGCAGCCCGGAGTGCTTTCTGTATTCACGGGGGGAACGCCCGGTGCTGGCGCGGAACAGATCCTTGAAATAGTTGCTGCTGCCAAAGCCGCACAGCATGGCAATTTTGGTGATGGAGTTATCTGTCATCAACAGCATCTGGGTGGCCTGGCGCAGCCGGATGTAATTCACATGCTCTTTGAACGTCTGCCCGGTGATCAGCCTGAACTTGCGGGAAAAATAGGTGGGGCTCAGGTTGCAGTATCCGGCCACTTCTTCCAGCGTTAAGGGCTGCTGGTAATTCAGTGCAATGTATTTCAGCGCGCGCTCAATGTCGGCGCTGTAGCCCTCTTTGGGAGACATGGTTTCATGGCTGAAAATGCCATTCCGCAGCAAAAGCAGCACCAGATGCAGCGATTCCAGCTCCAGCACCTGCTCCGAATATTTGCGCGGCAGGTCGTTTTCCAGCAGCATCTGGTCCAAAAGAGCTTCTACCATCGTGCGGGTCTCGGCGTTCAGGATCACCTTGCAGGAACGCTCCAGCGCCTGCTGTACTTCGGTCGGGTCGCCACGCATCATGCCGGCAAGTACATCTGATTTACAGAACACGATAATGCGCTCGCAGCTGGTTTTGCCCTCGTAGCGGGTGCTGTGGGGGTCGCCCGCAGCCACAATAAACAGGTCGCCCGCTTCCAGGTGCCACTGGCCCTGGTTGACGGTGTAGGTGCAGGTGCCGCTTTTCAGGTAAAAAATTTCGCAATAAGTGTGGGTGTGCTCGTAAGACATGCGGAACACCGGGCCGTGCAGAGCACGCTCTACATAAACATCAACAGTTTGCTGCTCCAATTCTTCCGCCGTGCGGGAGTTGGAGTCGTTCTCCATCGGTTCGCGTTCGGGACTCATTGGCAAAGACGTCCTTTCATAAAGTTGTAACTTTTAGCATTGTGCATAAATTAGCAAAAATTGGTTTATGTATTATGGATATATATAATACACTATTTTTGGGGAAAGTCAAGAAAACTGTGTTTTATAGCAAAAACTGCATATTTTTTTAGTATTTTCGGTGCTTTCCAGCAGGTATAATGACAGTGTTGAAAGAAAGACGGGGTGCACACCGCCTGAATAAAAAATGTTAACGGCAAAGCTGGTTCATCGCTTGCCCAGCCGCCGTTCCACTGCTTGACATGAAGGAGAACACCATATGAAAAAGAAAATTATTGCAGCCACAATGGCCGCCGCTATGTGCGTAAGCCTGGCAGCCTGCGGCGGCAGCACCGCCTCTTCCTCTGCCGCTGAAAGCACCGCTTCCTCCACTGCCGAAAGCACTGCATCCTCTACTGCAGACGCTGCTTCCACCGGCGATGAAGAAGTTGACCTGCGCATGGCATGGTGGGGTTCTCAGGACCGCCATGACCGCACCATCAAGGCCATCGAGCTGTATGAATCCCTGCACCCGAACGTAAAGATCGAGTACGAGTATTACTCCTTTGATGACTATTTCACCAAGCTCAAGACCCTGGTTGCTTCTGACCAGGTGTGGGACATTTTCCAGCTGGGCGGCAACTTCCCCATGTACATGGACAAGATCTATCCGCTGGATGACTACATCGCTTCCGGTGTTGTGGATGTTTCCGGCATCGGCGATGCCAACCTGAAGACCACCCAGGATACTGAGGGCCATCAGCTGGGTATCTCCAACGGCCTGAACTCTTACGGCATTGCTTACGATCCCGACATGTTCGCTGAAGCCGGCGTTGCCGAGCCCACCGATACCTGGACCTGGGATGACTACGCAAACGCTGCCAACACCATCCATGAAAAGCTTGGCGTTTACGGCTGCTCCTCCATGCTGACCTCTGAATTCATCGCTGGCTGCTCCGTTTACGTTGCACAGTATGGCGATGTTGGCCAGTACAGCTTCTTTAACCTGGATCTGACCGGCATGGGCTTCGATGACCCCCAGATGCTGACCCCCTACATCCAGATGCGTGCTGACTCCATCAAGAACGAGGTTTACCCCGATGCCGGTGCTTCCGCTGAGATCACCAACATCGAAAACGACTTCTTGGTAACCGGCGAAGCTGCAATGGCTTGGGTTGCTGCCAACCAGTTCCCGACCATGTACAACGTCTGCCAGGATCAGGGCCGCACCCTCAAGCTGGCAACTCTGCCCCGCATCACCAGCGATGGCCCTTCCGGTGCTGTCATCCAGTCCTCTCAGATGCTCTGCGTCTCTCAGGACAGCCAGCAGAAAGAAGAAGCTGCTAAGTTCATCAGCTGGTTCGAAAATGACCCCGACTGCAACAACATCCTGCAGGGCGAGCGCGGCATTCCTGTAAACGCTACCGTTCGTGAGACCCTGTCTGCCAACGCTACCGAAGGCCAGCAGATCATGTACGACTTCATGGACAAGGTTTCTAAGTTCAAGATGCCGGACAAGGTCAACGTGCTGAGCCCCGACGGCCAGGACGAGGTTGTTGATAACTACCGCAACTACATCCAGCAGGTTGTTGACGGCCAGATCACCGCAGAAGAAGCTGCCCAGAAGACCTATGACGATGCAGCTGCACTGTTCACTAAGTAAGTTTTAACACAAATTCATAATGCTCCGGGCGGGCACGGTCAGGAAGAAAGGGCTGTGCCCGCCCTTTTTGAAAGGGAGGTATTCTTTCGTGAAAGGTCAAACTTCCACCTCGGCACTGAAAAGGTTCATGAACAAAGATAATACCGTCGGCCATGTGTTTGCGTTCCCGTTTATCTTTGGTTTTGTCTGCTTTTCCCTGATTCCGGTGTGCATTTCCTTTTATTATGCATTCACCAACTACTCGCTCGGCTCCAAAACCGCAGCATTTATCGGGTTCAAGAACTTCCTGCGCCTGTTCCAGGACGAGGTTTTCCTGAAATCTCTGGCCATCACCTTAAAATACGTTTTGATCTCTGTGCCGCTCAAGCTGACTTTCGCTTTGCTGGTGGCGTACCTGCTCACCCGGCCCAGCCGCATGGTTACGTTCTACCGTTCACTGTACTACCTGCCGTCCCTGGTTGGCGGCAGTGTGGCCGTTGCCCTGGTGTGGAAACAGCTGTTTGCCCGCAAAGGCCTGTTCAACAGCGTGCTGGCCAACATGGACATGAGCACCATCAACTGGTTCGGCAACCAGAAACTGGCGCTTTACCCGCTGATTTTGATGTCCGTCTGGCAGTTTGGCTCTTCGATGATTATTTTTGCCGCTGGCTTAAAAGAAATCCCTGTCAGCTATTATGAAGCTGCCAGGATCGACGGCGCACGTGGATACCAGAGCTTCTTCCGCATCACGCTGCCCTGCCTGTCTCCCATCATTCTGTATAACCTGATTATGCAGACCATCTCTGCTTTCATGGCATTCACCCAGGCTATGATCATCACCAACGGCGGCCCCAACAACAGCACCATGCTGTACGCCCTGTACGTTTACAACCAGGCCTTCAAGTACAATGATATGGGTTACGCCTGCGCCATGTCCTGGTTTATGCTGGTGGTTATGGGCCTTATCACGTTCATCATCTTCAAAACATCCAAGTTCTGGGTGTTCAGCGAAGCAAACTAAGCAGGGAAGGAGAGTACGGTTATGCATAACAGAAAAGCAGTCACCAAAGTACTGTATCACGCATTTGTCGTTTTGTTCGGCTTTATGATGGTTTATCCCGTATTGTGGATGATCAGCGGCTCGTTCAAGGGCAACGCCGAGATTCTGCGCGGCACCCTGTCCCTGATCCCGAAAGAGCTGAAGCTGACAAACTATGCCACCGGCTGGAAAGGCTTTGGCGGCACCACCTTTGCAACCTTCTTTACAAACTCCATCTTCATTACGGTCATTGCAACCTTCGGCACCGTCATCAGTTCCTCTCTGGTGGCCTATGCTCTGTCCCGTGTGCGGTTCCGCGGCCGCAAGTTCTGGTTCACCTGCATGCTGGTCACCATGATGCTGCCCACCCAGGTCATCATGATTCCCCAGTATCTGATTTATTATCGCCTGGGTCTGGTTCCCGGCTATGTACCCCTGATCCTGCCTTACTTCTGCGGTCAGGCGTTCTTTATCTACCAGATGATGCAGTTTATGCAGGGCATCCCCAAGGATCTGGACGAAGCCGCTACCATTGACGGCTGCAGCAAATACCAGATTTACAGCCGCATCATCCTGCCGCTGATGAAACCCTCCATCGTAACCACTGTTATCATTCAGTTCTACTGGAAGTGGGACGACTACATGGGCCCCCTGCTTTACTTGAGCCGCCCGCAGTCGTATACTGTATCTATCGCCATCAAACTGTTTGCCGACTCTGCTTCCACCACGGACTATGGCGCAATGTTTGCTATGTCCACCCTTTCGCTGATCCCCGTGTTCCTGATCTTCCTGTTCTTCAACCGCTATCTGGTTCAGGGCATTGGCACCAGCGGCCTGAAAGGCTGATGTTTGTATGAAAACCATCCAGAACCCCATCCTGCGCGGCTTTTGCCCGGACCCCTGCATGATCCGCACCGGGGACGATTATTACATTGCCACATCCACCTTTGAATGGTGGCCCTGTGTCAACCTGTACCATTCCAAAGACCTGGCCCACTGGGAGCAGCTGCCAAGCCCGCTGCGCGAACCCGGCCAGATGGACCTGCGGGGGGACCCCAACTCCGGCGGTATCTGGGCCCCGGACCTGAGCTGGGATGGGCAGTATTACTACCTGCTTGTCACCAACGTGACCACCAAAAAGGGCCGTTGGTACAACACCCATAACTATATGAGCCGTGCCGTTTCCATCACAGGGCCGTGGAGCCAGCCGGTGTACTTGAACAGCATTGGATTCGACCCTTCGCTGCTGCATGATACCGACGGTAAGTGCTACCTGGTCAATATGGTCAACGGCTTCAAAGGCGTGCTGGTGCAGCAGATGGACCCCGAAACCGGCGCCCTGCTGGGCGAACGCCGCAAGGTATACAGCGGCTCCGGCATCGGCTGCACCGAAGGTCCCCGCATCTATCACATTGGCAGCTGGTACTATCTGGTTGTGGCCGAAGGTGGTACTGGGTACTCCCATTGTGTCACGATTGCGCGGTCGGACAACGTGTTCGGCCCCTATGAGACAATGCCGGACAACCCGCTGCTGACTTCGGATCAGAACGATCTGACCGCCATCCAGAAATGCGGCCACGGTTCCTTTGTGGAAACGCAGAACGGTGAATGGTACATGGCACACCTGTGCTCCCGCCCGAACTCTGCCCGCGGCAGCCTGCTGGGGCGCGAAACAGCGCTGCAAAAAATCACCTGGCAGGATGGCTGGCCGCGGCTGGCCTGCGGCGGAAAAATTGCCCAAAACGCCGTGCCCGCCCCAAAAGATTTGCCAGAAGTGGAGCTGCCCGCAATGGCGGAACAGGATGACTTTGACGTTCCGGCCCTTGCCCCCGGCTATGCCACGCCGCGCACCCCGCTGGGCGATTGTGTGAACCTGACCGTCCGCCCCGGCTGGTTGCGGCTGACCGGGCAGGAATCCATGAACTCGCTGCACCATGTTACCCTGGTGGCCCGCCGCCAGCAGGAGCACGAAATGCAGGCCGAGACCCGCATGGACTTTGCCCCCGTCTGCCCGGAGCAGATGGCCGGTTTTACCTACTGTTATGACAGCATGAACTTCTACCTGCTGGGCAAGACCTGCGCCGAGGATGGTACCCCGGTGCTGGAACTGTTAAAAAGCGATACTGGTGTGGTGGAAGATGTGTGCGATCCTGTTCCCGTGCCGGATGGCACGCTGGACTTTAAGCTGACCACCACCCCGGACGGCGGCATGGCGCAGTTCTATTACCGCCAGCCGCAGGGGGAGTGGCAGTCAATCGGCCCGGCCTGCCCCACCGATATTTTGACGGACGAGCACTGCCGCGGTTTTACCGGGGCGCATGTGGGTGTGTATGCCCACGATATGGCAGGGCTGCATAACCATGCCGATTTTGATTATCTGAACGTACATTTTGAGAGGTGAGCTCCCATGATGCAGGCAAACACCGGCGTCCGGTTTGAAACCAAAGACCCGCTGCTTTCCCAACTGGTCAAACAGGCGGAAGAAAAGTGCCGCCTGAACATTAAAAACTTTGGCGGCGACCCCGTTCTGGTTGAGGGCGGCGGCTATGAAAAAATCTGGCTGGAAACCCAGCCCATGGGCGGCGCAATGTATGCCAGCCGTGATTTTGCCACCGGCCTGAACAACAGCCTGATGTTTATGCGCCACCAGCGTGCGGACGGGCGGATTCCCGGCAGCATTGCGGTGATTGATGGCAAAGTGGTGCCGCAGTTCAACAAGTTCCAGGGCTTCTGCTTCCCGGAACCGGCGCTGGATCTTTACTATCTGGGCGGCAAGGATGCCGAATACCTGGCCCAGCTGGCCAAAACGCTGGAAGCGTTTGACGCCTACCTGTGGCGTGTACGCGATTCCGATGGGGACGGCTGCCTGGAGACTTGGTGCAAGTACGATACCGGCGAAGACCACGCCATGCGTTACGCCGATGCCCCCGACCCGTGGGAGGAGGAAACCCCGCCCCAAGGCTGCACAGCGGTGCCCATTGCCTCGATGGATGTGATGAGCTACTCATATGCCTGCCGCGAAACATTGGCGGAAATTGCACGAATCAGCGGCGATGCCGAGGCACAGGTCCAGTGGGCCGCCAAGGCCAAAGCCGTGCAGGACAAGATGGTGAGCTACCTGTGGGACGATGCCCGCGGCGCGATGTTTGACCGCGACAAAAACCACAACCAGATGCCCACCCTGATCCACAACACGCTGCGCTGCATGTATTGGCACAGCCTGCCGGATGCTTTGGCGGAGCGCTTTGTCAAGGAGCACCTGCTGAACCCGCAGGAGTTCTGGACCAAAATGCCGCTGCCCAGCGTGGCCGCCAACGACCCGCTGTTCCGCAACGTGACTACCAACAACTGGAGCGGCCAGGCTGAAGCGCTGACCTATCAGCGTGCCATCCGTGCGCTGGAAAATTACGGCATGTATGAGCTGATTCCCCAACTGGGGCAAAAGCTGATGCAGGCCATTGGCCCCCAGTGCCGCTTTGTGCAGCAGTATGACCCCTTTACCGGCGAACCTTCGGTCATCTGTGAACCTGGCCAGCCCCCGCAGGATGCTTACGGCCCGGCTATGCTCTCGGTGCTGGAATACACCGCCCGCATGTACGGCGTAAGCCTGGTGCGGGATACCGTGGTGTGGGGCACCTGCCCGCTGGAATGCCGCTATACCCAAGCCCTGAACGGCCGCAGCTGGGAGATCGTGAACAGTGGTCACGAGGCGGAAGCCTTTGTGGATGGCCGCAAGGTGTTCACCGCTGGCCCCGGCCTGCGCATTACCACCGACCTGGATGGCAATATTCTGGGCACGGCCCGCTACCTGCCGGATGCAGACCCCGCCCAGGTGACGCCGCAATAAACATTATATAATAAGGAAGCGAACACGATGGAATACCTGTATCCCGGTGGGCTGGCCAAAGCCATTACGTTCAGTTATGATGACGGCCAGGTATATGACCGCCGCCTGATCGAAATTTTTAACCAGGCGGGCTTTAAGGGAACCTTCCACCTGAACTCCGGCAACCTGAATAAGGACGGCTATGTGCAAAAGGCCGAGCTGCCTACCCTGTACGCCGAGCACGAAATTGCCTGCCATGGCGTGACCCACCGCCACCCGCGCCAGATGAACCAGACTGAATGGCTGCGGGAAGTGTGGCAGGACCGCCTGACGCTGGAAGAACTGACCGGCGGTATTGTGCAGGGCATGAGCTATGCCTTTGGCGAATACTACCCCGAACAGGTGGAAGCGCTGTGCGCCATGGGCATCCAGTACAGCCGCACGGTGGAAAGCACCGGAAGTTTTGCCCTGCCGCAGGAGCTGCTGCGCTGGAAACCCACCTGCCACCACAATGATAAACTGCTGGAACGCGCAGAAAAGTTTTTGCATGTTCCGGGATATGAAAAAATGCCGCTGTTTTATATTTGGGGCCACAGCTTTGAATTTGAGCGCGAAAACACCTGGCCCCTGATGGAGCAGCTGGCAGAAAAGCTGCACGGCGCACAGGATATCTGGTATGCCACCAATGGCCAGATTGCAGATTACCTGACCGCGCTGCGCAGCACGCGCGAAAGTGCAGACGGCAAGCGGCTGTATAACCCGTCGGCACAGCCCATCTGGTTTGTGGCCGATGGCAAGGTGCGCGTTGCAGAGCCGGGTAAGCTCTGCAAAATTTAAGGCAACACCGCACAATTCCCGCCTGACGGCTTAAGCACCGCTCCGGCGGCTGCGGCACGGCATCTGCGTTGCCACCCAAGGAGGCCAATCATGATTTATGATATTTTGCAATATGGTGCCGTGGGTGATGGCACCACAAACGATGGCCCTGCCATCCAGAAAGCCATTGATGCCTGCGCGGCAGCCGGCGGCGGCCGAGTGCTGGTGCCGGGCGGCCATATTTACAAATGCGGTTCCATTTTGCTGCACAGCCATGTGGAGCTGCACCTGGAGCACGGCTCCCGCCTGAAAGCCAGCGAAAACAAAGAGGACTTCTTGGAAGTGGAAGCTGCCTACCGCGACCATTACCGCGATACATCGCTCAAAGTGCCCTCTTACGAAAACTGTGAATATGACGGTGAGCCGAAAAATTATTTCATTATGGCTAAGGATGCCGAGGATGTCTGCATCAGCGGCAGCGGCGTAATCGATGGCTCCGAAGAAAACTTTTACGGCGAGATCGATCATAACTTTATTGAGGGAACCTATTACCCGCGCATTCCCATGCTGCTGATGAAAGGTGTGCAGCACCTGACCATCCGTGAAGTCACCCTGACCCGCAGCGCGTTCTGGACCGTGCATATGGTGGGCTGCCAGGATGTGCTGATCGATGGCATCCGCATTTTGAATAACCTGAAAATGGTCAACTGCGATGGCATTGATCCCGACCACTGCCGCAATGTGCGCATCAACAATTGCCATATTGAATCCGCCGATGACTGCATCGTGTTCAAGACCACTGAGAAAAATGCAGATCTTGGCCCGTGTGAGAACATTGTGGTTTCCAACTGTACGCTGACCTCCACCAGTGCCGCTATCAAGTTTGGTACCGAGAGCGTTTCGGACTTCCGCAATATTACCGTCACCAACTGCGTTATCTCCCGCACCAACCGCGGCATCTCTCTGATGCTGCGTGATGGCGGCAACATTGAAAACGTGACCTTTGCCAACCTGCACATCAACACCCGCATGTTCTCTGACCAGTGGTGGGGCGAAGCCGAAGCCATCTGTGTGACGGCGGTGGACCGCAAACAGGGCAACAGGGCGGGGCATATCCGCAATGTACATTTTGAAAACATTAACTGCAGCGGCGAAAACGGCATTTTCCTGCACGGAAGCGAGGGCAACAGCCTGGAAGATATCTCGTTCCGCCACATCCGGGTGGACATCCGCAAGCAGACCGCATGGCCCATTGACCATTGGGACCTGCGCCCCAGCGAGGTGCCCGGCATGATTCCCGGAAAAGTGAATGGCTTTACCTGCGTACATGGCAAAAGCATCCGCTGCGAGGACGTCGTTATCCGCAAAGACAGCTCTATGGACCCGTGGTTCGATCAGGATTTCTGCTGGCAGGACACCGAGAATGTGACTGTGGTAAAGTGATGATATACAGCGGCAAAATGCCTGTTTGGCGGCCGTAAGCCGCTGTTAATATTCAAAAGGCAACACCGCACAATTCCCGCCTAGCGGCTTAAGCACCGCTTCGGCGGGAATTGTGCGGTGTTGCCTTACGTCCGTCGGGCGGCCAAGGACGCTATCTCTTACATATGGGGATTGGGTTATTGCATATTTGTACTGCGGTAAGGTTTCTCCACGGCGGGGGCGTTACAAACTTGACAATTTATACCAACCTTTCCCATGCCGCAAAATTGCCCCCAAAATTATCCGCCCAACCCGTGACAGAAAAACTGGAATCCGCTATAATAGGGGTAACCGCAAATCCACATTGCAGGCAACTGCAAGAAAGGGAACCCGATGAACCAAACAACAGCAAACGCCGCAGCCCTTGCGCTGGTTGGCGCACTGGCATTGCAGCTGGCCGCCTGCGGCACGGCGCAGCAGTCTGCCCCCGGACAGGCATCCACTCAGCCGGAACCCGTTACCCTGACCATGAGCTGGTGGGGGGACGATGCCCGCACCGAAACCTACCAGCAGGCCATCCAGGCATTTGAGGCAAAACTGCAATATATTACTGTAGAAACCATCTACGGCACCACCGCTGACGAGGACCAAACCGCCGATGTGATGCAGGTGGACTGGACCTGGCCGGGCCAAAATGCTGACCAGTTTGTTGACCTGAACGAATATAGCGATGTGATCGATCTGGAGCAGTTCAGCCAGAGTGCGCTGGATGCCTGCACAGTGGATGGCGCTTTGCTGGCTGTGCCAATGTCGGTGACAGGCCGCATTTTTTATTGGAACACCTGCACTTTTGAACAGGCAGGGATCGATGCGCCCAAAACCTATGAGGAGCTGCTGACCGCAGGCAACACCTTCCGCGAGGTGCTGGGGGAGGAATATTACCCCCTGGCCATGGATGCAGCCGCCCGCATGAACCTGATGGTCAGTTATCTGGAATCTACCACTGGCAAAGCGTGGGTGGTGGATCGCCAGCTGCAATATTCGGCAGACGAGATCAAAACCGGGCTGGAATTTTTGCAGGCGCTGGAAGAAAACCATGTCATGCCCACCCTTGCCGCCCAGCAGACAAACGGGGCGCTGGACCAGACCCCCATGTGGCAGAACGGCCAGTACGCCGGTACCTTTGCCTGGAATGCCGACGCCGAAACCTACCGCAGTGCGTTAAAAAATGCCAGCGGCTTTTTGGTAGGGGATGAGATCGCCTTTGGCGGGCAGGCCAACGGCGGATTTTCTAAAGTATATCTGGCCCTTGCCATCAACAGCAGCTGCCAGCACCCGAAAGAAGCGGCGATTCTGGTCAACTTTTTGCTGAACGAGGATATGGGTGCTTCCATCATGGGCACTGCCTGCGGTTTGCCGGATTCCGCCACTGGCCGTGCGGCTGCCACAGCGGCAGGCCTGGTGAACCCGCTGGTGGTGGAAGCCAACAACCGCATGATGGCTTTTGTGGATTTCCCACTTGACCCCACATTTGAAAGCCCGGCTCTGGCCGCTGTGCCGGACGGCTTGTACGCCGCCGTATTGACTGCCTGCAGCAACGGAGAGCTGACAACAACCCAGGCCGCCGAACAGCTGGCGGAGGGGATAACGGCTATGCTGGATAGAACCGTGGCGGAATAAGCGGCTAAAAGAGCAAGGCAATATCATTCTATCATGCCGCAAGCGTGAAAAGTGTTTGTAGGGGACGATGCTTGCTGTCCCGATAACACTACCAGATAAAAATAAAACTCTCCCTCTGGCCATGCCGGTTTGATCCCGTATATCTGGCCGCCGAGGGAGAGTTTTTTCTTTATTTCTTCTGCTTATTGAAAGTGGGAAAACCGTTTGAAACAAAATAAGAATATGCGCTTGTACGTACTTCTAAAGCGTAAAGCAAACATAATTTACAAACGATATATCGACAAAAACACTGCAAAGAAATGACCCGCCAACCGGCCCCTACACAAAGCACCTTTTGTAAAAGGCTTTGCACGGCCAACTCTGCTATTTTGCTATCTTCGCATCCTCCCGATCCATCCGTTTCAGCTCCGGCAAAACGGTAATCAGCATTACAATAAAGCACAAACTGCCGCCGATCACGTTGGAAACCGGCTCCGCAGCAAACACGCCGTCGGTGCCCATGCCAAAAGCATAAGGCAGCAGGTAGGTGAGCGGCACCACAATGATGACCTTGCGCAGCAGCGAGAAAAACACCGCGTGGCGGCGCTTGTTCAGCGATTTGAACACTGTCTGGCCCACATATTGCAGCAGCATAAAACCAAAGGTGGAAAAATACAGCTTCATGGCGGGGATGGTATCCGCCTGCAGGGTGGGATCGCTGCTGAAAATGGAGATGAGGAAGTGCGGTGCCAACAGAATGACCGCCCAGATCGTAAGGGTGTATACCAAAGCCATCAGGGCCATGGAGACGGCGGCGCGCAGCACCTTGCGGGGGCGGCGTGCGCCGTAATTGTAGCTGATAATGGGGGAAGAGCCCTCGGTAATGGCATAAATCGGCGTTTCCACCATCTGGCGCACGCTGGAAATGATCGTCATGACCGAGATGTACACATCGCCGCCGGTCACGGACAGCACATTGTTGCAGCAGATCGTCACCACGCTGTTGGTCAGCTGCATGATGAAGCCCGCTGTGCCAAGGCTGACGATATCGCCGATGCAGCGCTTGTTGGCGGGCAGCTGACGCAAGGGCAGCGGCTGCACGCGGTATTCCGACTTGCAGCGCAGGAAATACACCACAAACGCCGCCGAAAGCAGCTGCGAAAGCACCGTGGCAGCCGCCGCGCCGCGGATGCCCATGCCCAACACAAAGATAAACACCGGGTCCAGCACCAGGTTGGCCGCTGCGCCGATCACCACGCTGAGCATACCGGCTGTGGCATAGCCCTGCGCATTGATGAACGGGTTTAGCCCTGTTGTGAGCATGGAAGGGTAGGTGCCCAGCAAGTACAGCATCAGGTACGGCAGCGCATACTGCAATGCTTCCGGCGAAGCACCGAATAAGACCAGAATGGGCCGGGCAAACAGCAGGCCAATGACCATCAAGACACCGGCGCAGCACAACAACAGCGTGCAGGCCAGGTTCAAAATCAGCCCGGCACGGGCCTTATCCCCGCTGCCGCGGGCGATGGCGAACAACGGTGCGCCGCCGCTGCCGAACAAATTGCTGAACGCCGTAATAATGACAATAATGGGGAAGCAAAGCCCCACCGCGCCCAGCGCCGCCGTGCCGATATCCGGGATGCGCGCAATATAAATGCGGTCCACAATGTTATACAGCAGGTTCAGCACCTGCGCCACCAACATGGGCAGCGCTGCTTTCAAGATGTTTTGTGCAATGCCGCCGTGTTCAAAGTCGATCTGCCGCATGGGGAATGGTTCATCCTTTCCGTTTTCACAATACCAATTTCAAGTATAGCATGAACCGCCCGCAGATACAAAAAAATCCCCGCACAAGGCCGCATAACGCAGCCTGTGCGGGGAATTTTTCTCAGCCGGAAGCTTCGGATGTCTCCGGCTCCACGGCTTCCACTTCTTTGATCATCATCTCGTTGCCCTGCAGCAGGTGGGTATGGGGGCTTTGGCAGTGGGGGCAGGTGCGGCCATGGGGCACGGTGGGGTACTGCTGGCCGCAGTCTTCGCACAGGGTAATGGCGGGGATCTGCTCCACGGTCAGCGCGGCACCGGGCAAAATCTCTGATTTGGCGGCGGCCCATTTCCAGCAGTCCTGCAGGTAGCTTTCCACCACGCCGGAAACCTCGCCTAATTGCAGTGTTACCCGCTGGATGCGGGCAACGTGGTTTTCTTTGGCCACATCCTCCACCGTGCGGATGATGTGGAACACAATGCCAAGTTCGTGCATTTACTTATCCTTTTTCCCAAAGCGGATCTTCACTTCGCGCTTTGCCATGTAAGGCAGAATGGCCTTGAACTTATCTTCCGACCGCACCATGGTGCTGCATTCGGGCAGGTCGCGGTGCAGGTGGATGGCATCGAATTCACACTTGGTGGTGCAAACGCCGCAGCCAATGCACTTGTTGGGGTCCACCACGCTGGCACCGCAGCCCAGGCAGCGGGCTGTTTCGGTTTTTACCTGCGCTTCGGTCAGGGTCAGGTGGGCATCCCGGAAAGAACGGTGCGCGTCGATGGCATCATCCATTCCGGCTGCCTGGCGGGGTGCGCGGTCATAATCGCCAAGGGCCAGATTGGTTTTATCCAGCTCATAAAAATCGCGGCGGTTGCGGCCAATGGTCAGGCTGGTGTTGGGCTGCACAAAACGGTGGATGGAGATGGCGCCCTGCTTGCCTGCGGCAATCGCATCAATAGCAAAGCGCGGGCCGGTATACACATCGCCGCCCACAAAGATATCCGACTGGGCAGTCTGGTAAGTCATGGCATCGGCCACAGCGCCCTGGCCGCGGCCAAGCTGCACGGCTTCGCCATCCAGCAGGTTGCCCCACTGGATGCACTGGCCAATGCTCAGCACAACATTGTCACACGGCAGGGTAATCGTCACGCTTTCATCATAGGTGGGGGCAAAGCGGCCCTCGGCATCATACAGGCCGGTGCATCTTTTCAGCACCACGCCGCACACATGGCCGTCCTTTGTCAAAAATTCCTTGGGGCCGTACCCGCAGCGGATGGCAGTGCCCTCTTCCTCCGCCTCGGCGATCTCTTCAGCGGAAGCGGGCATCTTTTCCCGCGGTTCCAGGCAGACCATCGTTACATCGCTGGACCCGCAGCGCAGGGCAACGCGGGCGGCATCAATGGCAACATTGCCGCCGCCGATCACCACGGTTTTGCCGGTCATTTTGTGGCTTTCGTCCCCGCCCACAGTGCGCAGCAGCGCAACGGCGGTCTGGATGCCCGCAGCGTCCTCGCCGGGAACCCCTGCTGTGCGGCCGCCCTGGCAGCCGATGGCGAGATAGAACGCCTTGTACCCCTGGGCGCGCAGCTGGGCAAGGGTAACGTCCTTGCCAACTTCCACACCGCAGCGGATGGTAACACCCAGCTCCCGCAGGATGTCAATTTCCGCATCAATCACATCTTTTTCCAGCTTAAAGCTGGGGATGCCGTACCGCAGCATGCCGCCAGGGTGTTCGTTTTTCTCAAATACAGTCGGGCGGTAGCCCTGCAGCGCAAGGAAGTACGCGCAGGAAAGCCCGGCCGGGCCGCCGCCGATGATTGCAATTTTTTGCGGCCACGGCCCCTGCAAAGAGGGCTGCACCACCGGCGGGACATAGCGGTGGGCGGCGTTCAGGTCCTGCTGGGCCACAAACTTTTTCACGGCATCAATGGCCACTGCCTGGTCTACGGTGCCGCGGGTGCAGGCATCCTCGCACCGGCGGTTGCAGATGCGCCCGCACACGGCGGGGAAGGGGTTCTCCTTTTTGATCAGCGCCAGTGCATCGCGGTAGCGGCCCTGCGCGGCCATTTTCAGGTAGCCCTGCACCGCAATGTGGGCGGGGCAGGCGGTTTTGCAGGGGGCGGTGCCGGTATCATAGCAGTTGATGCGGTTTTTATCGCGGTAGTCCACCGCCCATTTTTCGGGGCCCCACTTTACAGTGTCGGGCAGTTCCTGCTTGGGGTACTGCACCGGGCCGTTTTTGGTGCACAGCTTCTGGCCCAGCTTAACGGCACCGGCGGGGCAGAACTCCACGCAGCGGCCACAGGCAACGCAGTTTTGCGGTTCCACTTTGGCAACGTAAGCCGAGCGGCTCATGTTGGGGGTGTTGAACAGCTGGCTGGTGCGCAGGGCGTTGCAGACGTTGACATTGCAGTTGCAGATGGCAAAAATCTTGTTCTCGCCGTCAATGTTGGTGATCTGGTGCACAAAGCCGTTGTCCTCGGCTTTCTGCAAGATCCGCATCACTTCGTCATAGGTCACATAATGGCCCTTGTTGGTTTCCACCAGATAGTCCGCCATATCGCCCACGCCGATGCACCAGTCATCCGGGTCATCGCCGCAGCCTTCGCCCATGGCGGCGCGGGACATACGGCAGGAACAGGGGCCGGCGGCATACTTGCCCTGGTACTTTTTCAGCCAGTGGGAGATGTGTTCGATATCCAGCGAGTGGTTTTCGGTCTCGATGGCTTTTTCGACCGGGATCACGTGCATGCCAATGCCTGCGCCGCCTGGGGGCACCATGGCGGTAATGTGTTCCAGCGGCAAAAAGGTCATCCGCTCAAAAAAGGCGGTTACTTCGGGGTGGTCGGCAATCTGCTGTTTGTTCATGTTAAAGAACTCGGCGCTGCCGGGCACAAACATGGGCAGAATGTACTGTTTTTCGCGGCGGGGGTTCTCCCAGTTGTATTCCAACAGGCCAACGCAGCTCATCTGATACAGCAGGGGCTCCAGCTCTTTGGCGGGTTTGCCGGTGGCTTTTTCCAGTTCCGGCAGGGTCATTGGCTGGCGCACCTTCATTTTCAGGGCAACATCGGCCATTTCGTCAGTCACAATGCTGGCCAGACCCCAATATTCGGGGTCCTCCACCGTCAGGCGGCGCAGCTTGGCGGGCACACGGTCGGTGATCATCTGCCCCAGCTTCATAATTTTTTCCCGCGGCTTTGTGTCCTTGGGGATCTTGAACGGCAGCTTGCTTTCGTCCAGTGGCAAAGCGGTCGGTTCGCTCATGGCTTGCTCCTTTTATTGCTCTGTGCATGTTCTGCTTCGTTTGCATTGCTTTGCAGGCGGTCCGGGTTTGCTGTGCCCTTATGCCTGCCACGCTTTCACCTGCTCCCGCAGCCAATCGGTCCATTCGGCAATGCCCTCGCCGGTTTTGGCGCAGATGGGGATGACCTTTGCGTTGGGGTTGCGCATGGCGATATATTCCCGGCATTTGTCCATATCAAAATCAAAATACGGCAAAACGTCAATTTTGTTGATAAGAACCACGTCGCACACCTGAAACATCAGGGGGTACTTCAATGGCTTATCGTCCCCTTCGGGCACGGATAGGATCATCGCGTTTTTCACCGCACCGGTGTCAAACTCTGCCGGGCAGACCAAGTTGCCCACGTTTTCCAGCACCACAAGGTCCACATCCTGGGGGCCAAGGCCCTCCAGCCCCTGGCGAGTCATCTCGGCATCCAGGTGGCACATGCCGCCGGTGTGCAGCTGGATGGCTTTTGCCCCGGCAGCGGCAATGGCTTTGGCGTCCACATCGGAATCAATGTCCGCTTCCATCACACCGATGCGCAGCTCATCTTTCAGCGCGGCAATGGTGCTGCGCAGGGTGGTGGTTTTGCCGCTGCCCGGTGCGCTCATCAAATTCAGCAGAAAGATCTTTTTCTCTTTCAGGCTCTGCCGCAGCTGGGCGGCCTGTTCATCATTGGAAGCAAAAATGCTCTGTTTTACTTCCAGAATTTTCACGTTGTCCATGGGGGTGCTCCTTACATGTGTTTATCGCGGTATACTCTTGTTAACAGTTTAACATCCGGGTGGCGAAAGCGCAATGTTAAACGGAGATTTTGGTATTCCCGCCAAATTGGGCAAAAAGAAGCAGGCAGAATGACGGAACGCCGCCACACTGCCTGCAGGGAAAGATAAGGTTTTATAAAAAGCGGGGAGATCAATTCCATGCAAAAGTTGCCATGCCGTAAATATAAATGAACGCAATGGCAGCGGGCACCACAAAGCGGAAGATCGGCTTCATCCAGGGCTGCACTTTTAAGCCTTTGCCGGTGTTGGCCTCCTGAACAAAAGCGTCCCACCCCCAACCGAAAGAGTTGCAGCAGAACAGCGCCAATACCAGTGAACCCAGCGGCAAAATGTTATTGGAAACAATGAAATCCCACAGATCCAGCCAGGCCGTGCCCGCGGCAAACGGCTGGAAATGCAGTACACTGTAGCCCAGCGCGGTGGTCAGCGCCAACAGAAAGATGCCCACGCCACACAGCAAAGCGCCCTTGGGGCGGCTTAACCCGGTCAGCTCCCGCACCATGGCAAGGATGTTTTCGCACACGCCCAACACGGTGGAAAGTGCGGCAAACACCATGAACAAAAAGAATAGCGTGCCCCACCAGCGGCCCCCGGTCATGTTGTTGAACACGGTAGCCATGGTATCAAACAGCAGGCTGGGCCCGGCGTTCACTTCCAGCCCATAGGTAAAGCAGGCGGGGAACATGATGATGCCGGCCAGCACCGCAACCAAAGTATCCAGCACAATAATGTGGACGGATTCCCCCATCAGGGAGTGTTCTTTTTCAATGTAGCTGCCAAAAATCGCCATGCCGCCCATGCCAACGGAAAGGGTAAAGAACGCCTGGTTCATGGCGCCCACCACAACGCTGCCATCGATCTTTCCAAAATCCGGCACCAGGTAAAATTTCAAGCCTTCTGCCGCGCCCGGCAGGGGCAGGCTGTGCACCGCCAGCACCAGCATCAGCACCAACAGGGCCAGCATCATATATTTGGTAATGCGCTCCAGCCCGCCCTGCAGGTTAAAGCTTAAAATGGCAAATGCTACCACAACGGTCACCAGCAAAAACACCACATTCACCGTGGGGTTCGTAATCATCTGGGTAAATCCGAAATCTGCGTTTTGGCCGGTAAGGAACTTGATGAAATAATAGATGATCCACCCGGTCACCACGGTGTAAAATGCCATCAGGGCAATGTTGCCAATCAGGCTGGCAATGCCGAAAATGCCCCACTTGCAGCCGGGCTTTTCCAACTTCTGGTACATGCGGATAGGGCTGGCCTGCGCTGCACGCCCAACGGAAAATTCCATCGTCATGGCGGGCAGACCCAGCACGACCAGACAAATAATGTACAGCAGCATAAAACTGCCGCCACCGTTCTGGCCGCACATCCAGGGGAATTTCCACACATTGCCGCAGCCAATGGCGCAGCCGGCTGACAGCATGATGAAGCCAAGCCGGCTTCCGAGCCGTTCACGATTCTTCATAAACTTATATTGTTTTCTCCCATTTTTATTTGTGCTGCCGCGCGGGAAAAGGCAGCGGCCCGCACGGCAGCATAGATAACCGCTACCATATTAAATCCATATTAGCTTACCACACTGCCATGCCAACTGCAAGCGATTTAAAGTTGTAAACCGACAAAATACAAAAACGCGCCCCGCGGCCATCCGTTCTTTGCCCAAAGCCGATGCCGCGCAGGTGCCCATTGTTGCCATGACGGCCAACGCCTTTGCCAAGGATGTGCAGCCGGCCAAAACCGCCGGTATGAACGAGCATGCCGCCAAGTCGCTGGATAGGAAACGCTTGTGTGAGATTTTGCACCGGCGGCTGTAAGGACGCCTAGGAAGGCCGAAAAAATTCGGCAGAACATACAAACAGCACCTTGCGCTTTTGGATGCAATGTGCTACAATGAGTCAGAAACTGAATATAAAACAGCAGGTGCCTTTCATTGTTTGCCGGGCGGCTGAGCCTTCCGGCGCTCTGGAAAGGGTAAAAGGGAAGCGGGTGCAAATCCCGCACGATCTCGTCACTGTGATAAGGGAGCCTGCCGCCAGGGTGCATTTGCACCGGTCACTGAGCATTGCTTGGGAAGGCGGCGGCAGGCGTTGAGCTTTCAGCCAGGAAACCTGCCCGCTGTTGGTACGGGAGCATTGCTCCAGATCACGAGGAATTGGTTGTACCTGAAAAGCTCATGGAAAATCCGGGGGTCTTTTTGCGTTGCCGTTCTGCACACAGAAAGACCCTCGTTTTTTGTGGCAGTTTTGTCTGCAAAGCTGCTGCGCCTGGGTTTTGTTTCCTGTACCTGTTTTTCAGCAAATGGATTTGCCATAGGAGAAAGGAAGCAAAACACATGAAACACAACAACCTGAAAAAGCCCGCTGCCGTGCTGACCGCACTGGCTCTGGCCGCCGCCCTGCTGGCTGGCTGTGGTGCGCCATCTGACAGCATGGCTGCCAGCAGTGCCCCCGCCGAAAGCGAGGCTGTAAGCACCGAAGCACCCGCTGAAAGCACAGACGAGGGAGATGCAGACGAAGTGGCCGCAAAGAAATGTGCAGACCTGATCGATGCCATCTATGTGCAGGAGCGCACCGATGACACCGACGCCCAGTGCGAAGCTGCCAAGCAGGCATGGGACACCCTGACCGATACCCAGAAAGAGCTGGTGGAAGGCGAGAACGCTGACCCCGACTACTTTGGCCGCAATACCGGCGATGCCAACCTGGACGATTCCCGCAATGGGGATGAGATCGGCGAAAACGAACTGCTGGTCGTCAGCTTTGGCACCTCCTTCAACAGCAGCCGTGTGGCAGATATCAAGGGCATCGAGGATGCCCTGCAGGCCGCTTACCCGGATTGGTCCGTCCGCCGCGCTTTCACCGCACAGATCATCATCAACCATGTGCAGGCCCGCGATGGCGAGAAAATCGATAACATGAAGCAGGCTCTGGACCGCGCTGTTGCCAACGGCGTTAAGAACCTGGTTGTTCAGCCTACTCACCTGATGCACGGCGCTGAGTACGACGAAATGTGCGAAGCTGTGAACGAGTACGCGGATAAGTTCGAAAGCGTTGCCATTGCTGAGCCCCTGCTGGGCGAAGTTGGCGCTGACGCTACCGAAATCAACGCTGATAAGGAAGCTGTTGCCACTGCCATCACCACCGAGGCTGTTGCCGCCGCTGGTTATGATGACACTGCCGCTGCTGCCGCCGATGGCACTGCTTTTGTGTTCATGGGCCACGGCACTTCCCACACCGCAAAGATCAGCTACAGCCAGATGCAGATGACCATGCAGACCCTGGGCTATGACAATGTGTTCATTGGCACTGTTGAGGGCGAGCCGGAAGACACCGCCTGCGAGGCTGTGATCGAAAAGATCAAGGAAGCCGGTTACACCAAGGTTGTCCTGCGCCCCCTGATGGTGGTTGCCGGTGACCATGCCAACAACGATATGGCTGGCGATGACGCAGATTCCTGGCTGAGCCAGTTCAAGGCCGCCGGCTGCTTTGACAGCGTGGATACCCAGATTGCCGGTCTGGGCGAAATTGCTGATGTGCAGCAGATCTACATTGACCATACCAAGGCCGCTATTGATTCCCTGAATGGCTGATTTATGATGCATACTGCCCGGAAGGATCAACGTCTTTTCGGGCAGCTTTTGTTTTGTGCGGACCGGGGGAAACGCTGTGCGCCAAAATGAGGCTGCGCTGCGGCTGTGCCGCGTCCCCACGCTTTTCTTTGAATCTTTAGCCTCTCTCGCCAAACCATGCAGTGCCCCCGCCAACCTAAGGCAACACCGCACAATTCCCGCCTTACGGCTTAAGCACCGCTCCGGCGGCTGCGGCACGGCATCTGCCGCACCTCGCTCGCCGTATCGGCACTTAGAATTATGCGGTATTGCCTTTATTCTATCATTTCAATTTTTTACAATGCGAGGTAACACCCAATGAAACAAAATCGTGTAATTTCCGGCGCTGTGGCCGCCCTGGTGCTGGCCGCTCTGCTGGCTGGCTGCGGCTCCACCGCAACCGGCGCTTCTTCCGCTGACTCCACCCCTGCAGCCACCGAGGCTGCCGGCAGTGAAGCCACCGCCCCCACCGCAGAACCCCAGACCGAAGCTGCTCTGCCGGACGGCGTGTATATCGCCGAATTTGAAACCGACAGCAGTATGGTGCACGCCAACGAAGCCTGCGATGGCAAGGGCACCCTGACTGTCGCCGATGGCAAAATGACCTTCCATGTCAGTCTGGCATCGAAAAAAATCGTCAACCTGTACCTGGGCACTGCCGAGGACGCCCCCAGCCACGAGAGCGACTGGCTGCAGCCCACCACCGATACTGTGACCTATTCCGACGGCACCAGCGATGAAGTGTACGGCTATGATATTCCGCTGGACGCTGTGGATACCGACTTCCAGCTGGCCATTTTGGGCACCAAGGGCACCTGGTACGACCATACCGTCAGCGTGCGCAATGCCGAGCCTAAGACCGAAGATGCCGCTGCCGAAACCGCCGCTGTGCCTGCTGATGGCAGCTACACCTGCGCTGTCACACTGGAGGGCGGCTCCGGCCGCGCCACGGTGGAAAGCCCTGCCGCCCTGACGGTTGCCGATGGAACCATGACCGCCGTGATTGTGTGGAGCAGCCCCAACTATGACTATATGCTGATTGATGGAGAAAAGTACCTGCCCACCAACACCGAAGGCAACTCCACCTTTGAAATCCCCGTTGCTGCGCTGGATACCGCCCTTGCCGTTACCGCCGATACCGTTGCCATGAGCACCCCGCACGAGATCGATTATACCCTGACCTTTGACAGCGCCACGCTGACCCCCGCAGAATAATGCAGACGAAACGTTTTGGGCTTTGTGCCGCACTTTCTGCCGCAGCGCTTTTGTTGTTGGCCGGCTGCGCGGGCAGCGGCAGCACGGCTGCCCCCACCCTTACCGTGGAAAGCAGCTACCCGCTGCAATACGCCAAACAGTTTACCGTGGATGAATGCACCGGCGGGTACGAGCTGATCACCATTGCGGACAGCCAATATCTGGTGGTGCCGCAGGGCGCTGCCGTTCCGGAGGATCTGCCCCAGGGCACCACCGTGCTGCAACAGCCCATTGAGAATATCTACCTGGTTTCCACCTCCGCTATGGACCCCATCATCAGCCTGGGCGCGCTGGACAGCATTGCACTTTCCGGCACCAAGGCGGATGGCTGGTACCTGCCCGAAGCCAAAGCCGCCATGCAGGCGGGGCAGATTGCCTATGCGGGCAAGTACAGCGCCCCGGACTATGAAACCATTCTGGCTTCCGGCTGCGGCCTTGCCATTGAAAACACGATGATCTACCATACGCCGGAGGTCAAAGAGCAGCTGGAAAAGTTCGGCATCCCCGTTTTGGTGGAGCGTTCCAGCTATGAAACCGACCCTCTGGCCCGCATGGAATGGGTCAAGCTGTACGGCATTCTGCTGGGCAAACAGCAGGAGGCGGAACAGCTGTTTGACACCCAGGTACAGCGCGTTGCCCCGCTGGAAAACCAGCAGCCCACCGGCAAAACGGTGGCGTTTTTCTCCATCACTTCCAACAACCTTGTCACGGTGCGCAAAGGCAGCGACTATGTGGCCCGCATGATCGAGATGGCGGGCGGCAGCTATGTGTTTGCTGATTTAACGGACAACGGCAACAATCTGGCCACCATCAATCTTTCGCTGGAAGATTTTTACGCCGGTGCCAAGGACGCCGATGTGCTGCTCTACAACAGCACCATTGAGGGCAGCATTGCCAGCACCGAACAGCTGGTGGAAAAATGCCCGCTGCTGGCGCAGTTCAAGGCCGTGCAGAACGGCAATGTGTGGTGTACCGCGCAGAGCCTGTTCCAGCAAAGCATGGAGCTTCCGGATTTGATTCTGGATATGAACCGCGTGTTTACCGAGGGCACCCCCGCGGACAGTGAACTGACATTTTTAACGCATGTAGAATAATTTTATTGCAGAAAGGCCGCGCCATGCACACCAAGCGCCTGACAATTACATATGTAGCCCTTGCGGCGGCGCTGCTGGGGCTGTTTGCACTCAACCTGTTCTGGGGCAGCGTGGCAATTTCGCCGCGCGGCGTGGTGCAGGCGCTGCTGGGCCGCGGGCAGGATGAACTGGCCGCCAATATCCTATTGCAGCTGCGCCTACCGCGCGCCGTTATGGTGGTGCTGCTGGGGGCGGCGCTCTCGGTAGCGGGCTACCTGCTGCAAACCTTTTTTGCCAACCCCATTGCGGGGCCGTTTGTCATGGGCATTTCCAGTGGGGCCAAGCTGGTGGTTGCGCTGACGATGGTGGTATTTTTGAACCACGGCCTGCTGACCAACTCGCTCACCCTGATTCTGGCCGCCTTTGCTGGATCCATGGCTGCCATGGCCTTTGTGCTCAGCGTGGCGCGCCGGGTACACCGCATGAGCATTCTGGTCATCTGCGGCGTGATGATCGGCTATATCTGCTCCGCCGTCACCGATATTGTAGTGGCCTTTGCACAGGATTCCAACATCGTCAACCTGCACAACTGGTCCATGGGCAGCTTTTCCGGCATGACCTGGGGCAATGTGGCCGCCGCTGCGCTGGTGGTGCTGCCCTGTTTGGCCGCGGCCTTTTTGCTGGCCAAGCCGATGGCCGCCTACCAGATGGGGGAGCAGTATGCCCAAAGCGTGGGTGTGGCTGTGCGGCCGTTCTGCGTGGCGCTGGTGCTGCTTTCCAGTTTGCTGGCCGCCTGCGTCACGGCGTTTGCGGGGCCCATTTCCTTTGTGGGTATTGCGGTGCCGCACTTGGTCAAGCAGGCGTTGGGCAGCGCCAAGCCGCTGCATGTGCTGCCGGGCTGTGCGCTGGGTGGGGCGGCGTTCTGCCTGCTGTGTGATCTGATCGCCCGCAGCCTGTTTGCTCCCACCGAGCTTTCCATCAGCTCCGTCACAGCGGTATTTGGTGCGCCGGTAGTCATCTGGCTGTTGGTGCGCCGCCAAAGCGGGGAGGGCCGGGCATGAGCGAAGCATTTTACTGCCAAACGCAGGATCTTGCCATCGGGTACGGCAAAACGCCGCTATTACAAAACATTGGCATTGGCGTGCAGCGCGGGCAGATCTTAGCGTTGATCGGCCCCAACGGCGCGGGCAAATCCACCCTGCTCAAAACGCTGGCCGGGCAGCTGGCGGCGCAAAGCGGCGCTGTGCTGCTGCAGGGCCAAAACCTGACAACCTACACCCCCAATGCCCGCGCGCGCAAAATGGCCCTGATGCTGCCCCACACCCGCCACACCGAGCTGACCACCTGTTTTGATGTGGCCGCTGCCGGGCGCTACCCCTACACCGGGCGGCTGGGCATCCTGTCCGAGCAGGACAGGATGCAGGTGCGGGATGCTCTGCATCTGGTGCAGGCGGATGAGCTGGCCGACCGGGACTTTACCAAAATCAGTGATGGCCAGCGCCAGCGCGTTCTGCTGGCCCGCGCCGTCTGCCAGCAGCCGGAAATTATCCTGCTGGACGAACCAACGTCATTTTTGGACATCAAAGGCAAAATTGAGCTGCTGACCATCCTGCGCCAGCTGGCACAGGAAAAACAGGTGGCCGTCATTGTCAGCCTGCACGAGCTGGAGCTGGCGCAAAAAATTGCGGATACCGTGGTGTGCGTATCGCCGCAGGGCGTTTCCGGCGTAATGACGCCGAAAGACGCGTTTGCCGCAGAGAACATCCGCACGCTGTACCGCCTGACCAAAGAGCAGTATGAAGCACTGTACGGCCCCCAGCCGGAGCGTGAACCCGAACGGAGACCCGCCAAACAGGAGCCGCCCAGGTTTGAACATTACATCCGCAGCGGGCAAAAGCTGCTGCGCTGCGGCTACACCACCGGCACCTGCGCCGCCCTTGGCGCTGCCGGAGCCGCCCGCCTGCTGCTGACCGGCAAAGCGCCGGAATCCGTCGGCCTGCGCACCCCAAAAGGCATTGTGGTGGAAGTTGCGCCCATCTACTGCCGCAAAACAGCCGCCGGCGCCCAGTGCGCCATCCGCAAGGACGGCGGGGACGATGTGGACGTTACCATCGGCCTGCCGGTCATAGCCGACATCACCCTGCTGCCGGATGCCCCCGGCCAGGTCACGATTGACGGCGGCCCCGGTGTGGGCCGTGTGACGAAGCCCGGTCTGGACCAGCCGGTGGGGCAGGCGGCCATCAACCATGTGCCGCGCCGGATGATCACCGATGCCCTGCACGCGGAGGCCGAAGCAGCCGGGTATGACGGCGGCTTTGACGTAATGATCTCGATCGAGGGGGGCGAGGAAGCCGCCAAACGCACCTTTAACCCCCACATCGGGGTGGAAGGCGGGCTTTCCGTCCTGGGCACCAGCGGCATTGTGGAGCCCATGAGCCAGCAGGCCATCCTGGATACCGTGCAGCTGGAGATCCACCAGGCCGCCCTGCGGGAGCAAAGCCCCAAGCGGCTGATCCTGGCCCCCGGCAACTATGGGCTGGACTACCTGGCCCAGAACCTGCCGGAATACAGCAGCATCCCGGTGGTCAAGTGCTCCAACTTTATGGGGGATGCGCTGGATATGGCCGCTGCGGAGCAGTTTGCAGAGGTATTGCTGGTGGGGCACATCGGCAAGCTGGTCAAGCTGGCGGGCGGCATTATGAACACCCATTCCCGCATGGCGGATTGCCGCACTGAACTGTTCTGCACCCATGCGGCGCTCTGCGGGGCCAGCCAGGCCACCTGCCGCGCCCTGATGGACGCCGCCACAACGGACGCCTGCCTGGACATTCTGGATGCCGAAAACCTGCGGGAGCCGGTGCTCGAAAGCCTATTGCAGGCCATCCAGCTGCATCTGGACCGCCGCGCGGCGGGGGCGTTCCGGGTGGGGGCTGTACTGTTTTCCAACCAGGCCGGGCCGCTGGGCCAGACTGAGACCGCTGCCCAGCTGCTGCAAAGCTGGCAGAAAAAGGAGCAATGAGGTATGGTACATTTTGTGGGCGCAGGCCCCGGCGCACCGGATCTGATCACCCGGCGCGGTGCGGCGCTGCTGCAAACGGCGGACTGCATTATTTATGCGGGCAGCCTGGTCAACCCGGCGTTGCTGGGGCTGGCCAAAGCCGGCTGCGCCATTTATAACAGTGCTGAAATGACATTGGAACAGGTGCTTGCCGTGATGCGCCAAATGGAAGCCGAACAAAAAACCACTGTGCGGCTGCACACCGGGGACCCCTGTTTGTACGGGGCCATCCGGGAGCAGATGGACGCGCTGGACGCCGACGGCATTGCTTACGATGATACGCCCGGTGTTTCCAGCTTTTGCGGTGCCGCCGCCGCGCTGAACGCCGAGTACACGCTGCCCGCCGTCAGCCAGACGGTCATCATTACCCGCATGGAGGGCCGCACCCCTGTGCCGGAAAAGGAAAAGCTCGCCAGCCTGGCCAGCCACGGCGCTACCATGGTGATTTTTCTCTCCATCGGCTTAATTGATAAAGTGCAGGAAGCACTGCTGCAGGGGGCATACACCGCAAGCACCCCCGCCGCCGTGGTGTACAAGGCCACCTGGCCGGAGCAGAAAACCGTGCGCTGCACCGTTGGCACCCTGGCCCAAAGCACCAAGCAGGCGGGCATTACCAAAACGGCCTTGATCGTGGTGGGGGATTTCCTTGGCCGCTGCTATGCCCGCAGCAAACTGTACGACCCCGCCTTTACCACCGAATACCGCGAGGGGACCAAACCGTGAACTGTGCGTATCTTGCCTTTACGGCCAAGGGGCTGGCGCTGGCGCAGCAGCTGGCCCAAACCTGCCCCGGCTCCGTCAGCCGCTGCGGGCTGGGCGGGGTGACGCTGGCCGGGTGGACGGCCCAGCAGTTTGCCGCGGCGGATGCCCTGGTGTTTGTGGGGGCGGCGGGCATTGCGGTGCGGGCCATTGCGCCCCACTGCCAAAGCAAGGCCACCGACCCCGCCGTTGTGGTGCTGGATGAATGCGGCCGCTTTGCGGTGCCGCTGCTCTCCGGCCATCTGGGCGGCGCAAATGACCTGGCCTGCCGGCTGGCTGCCGCCTGCGGTGCGGTGCCGGTGATCACCACGGCGACAGATGCCAACGGCCTGTTTGCCGTGGATGAGTGGGCCAAAAAACAAAACTGCGCTGTGTGGGAAACCCCGCGCATTAAGTTGGTCAGCGGGGCACTGCTGGCCGGCAAAACGGTGCGGTATGCTTCCCCTTGGGCCATTGCGGGCACCCCGCCCGCCGGTGTGGCGGAAGCCGAAGAACCGTCTGGCGCTGATTTTGCCCTGACAATGACCCCGCAGGGGAACGCTTTGCATCTGATCCCCCGCATTGGCGTGCTGGGCGTTGGCTGCAAGCGCGGTACCACCGCCGCCCAGCTGGAAGCCGCGTTTGCAGCGTTCTGCGCCGATACAAATTTGGCCCCGGTCGGAATTACCGCCGCCGCCAGCATTGACCTGAAACAGAACGAACCCGGCCTGCTGGAGTTCTGCCGCAGCCACGGCTGGCCGGTCAGCTTTTATTCCGCCGCCCAGCTGCGCGCGGTGCCCGGAACTTTCAGCGCCTCCCGCTTTGTGCAGGGGGTGACGGGTGTGGATAACGTCTGCGAGCGCGCCGCCGTGCTGGCTTCCGGCGGCACGCTGCTGCTGCCCAAATATGCGCATACCGGCGTGACCTTTGCCGCTGCCGTGCGCCCTTTTGCCCCGGATTGGAGATGGAAAACCGATGAAGCGTAACCTTGTATCCGTTGTGGGCCTTGGCCCTGGCGATGCCCAGTTTTTGACCGCGCAGGCCCGCCATGCGTTGCAAGAGGCTGATGTGCTGTGCGGTTACACCGTTTACATCGACCTTGTGCGCCCCCTGTACCCGGAAAAAGAAACCTATGCCACCGGTATGACCAGAGAAATTGACCGCTGCCGCTGGGCGCTGCAAACGGCCCAGACCGGAAAAACGGTGGCGCTTGTCTGCTCCGGCGACGCCGGGGTGTACGGCATGGCCAGCCCGCTGCTGGAGCTGGCGGCGGAATACCCCGATGTGGAAGTGGAGGTCGTTCCCGGCCTGACCGCCGCATTAAGCGGTGCCGCCGTGCTGGGCGCACCGCTGGCCCATGATTTCTGCGTGATCTCCCTTTCGGACCGGCTGACTCCGTGGGAGATGATCGAAAAGCGGCTGGCCTGCGCCGCCATGGGGGATTTCTGCGTGGCGCTGTACAATCCCTCCTCCAAAGGGCGGCCGGATTACCTGCAAAAAGCGGTTCGCATCCTGTTGCAAAACGGCAAGGGGGCGGGTACCCTTTGCGGTGTGATACGCAACATTGGCCGCACCGGCCAGCAGAGCAGCCAGATGACACTGGCCGAGCTGGAACACACCACCGTGGATATGTTCACCACGGTGTTCATCGGCAACAGCGCCACCCACCAGGTCAGCGGGTGGATGGTAACGCCGCGGGGGTACCACGGGGTATGAGGATCGTTGTGTTCAGCGGCACTACCGAAGGGCGGGATTTTTCCCGCGCCGCTGCCGCGTTGGGCATTGCCGTTACCGTCAGCGTGGCAACCGACCTGGGGGCCGAGGAACAGGGCCAGGCCCCCGGCATTACCGTACATTCCGGCCGCCTGCTGCCCGGCGCCATGGCGGAGCTTTTGCAGGGCGCAGCCCTTTGTGTGGATGCCACCCACCCTTACGCGGTGGAAGCCACCAAAAACATCCGCGCCGCCGCCAACGCAGCCGGGGTAGAGTACCACCGCCTGCTGCGCGCCGCCAGCACCTTGCCCGCGGGCAGTGTGGTGCTGGGCAGTGCCGCCCAGGCCGCGCAGTATTTAGCCGCAACGCAGGGCAATGTTCTGCTCACCACCGGCGCCAAGGAGCTTGCGGCCTTTGCCGGGCTGGATGCCGCCCGCCTGTACCCGCGGGTGCTGCCCACCGTGGCGGGCATTACGGCGTGCGAGGGCGCGGGCATCCCGCACCGCAACATCATTGCCATGCAGGGGCCCTTTACGCTGGAACTGAACCTTGCACTGATGCAGCAGTTCCACATCCGCTACCTTGTTACCAAGGACGGCGGCAGCGCGGGTGGCTTTGCCGAAAAAGCCCAGGCCGCCGCCCAGAGCGGAGCAACGCTGGTTGTGCTGCGCCGTCCGGAGGAATGCGGCGAGACTGCCGAAGAAATTTTGCAACGATGCAGGGAGCTGTTATGAAGATTACACTGGTTGGCATGGGCAGCGGGCTGCCCGGCAGTTTGACTGCCCAGGGCTTGCAGGCCCTGCAAACGGCAGGGCTGATTTTGGGGGCAAAGCGGCTGCTGCAAAACCTGCCGGATGGCTGTACCCCCAACCGCAAGCCAATTTACCTGCCGGATGAAGTGCTGGCCTGCCTGCAAGCGGAGCCCTGCCAGACCGCCGCGCTGGTTTACAGCGGGGATACCGGCTTTTATTCCGGTGCTGCGGCGCTGGTGCTCAAGCTGCGGGCACAGGGGGCGGAAGTAACGGTGCTGCCGGGGATTTCCAGCGTACAGCTGTTGGCCGCGGCGCTGGGCAGGCCGTGGCAGAACTGGCACCTTGTCAGCGCCCACGGATGTGCCTGCGCCCCTGCGGCAGAGTGCCGGAGCGACCGCCCGACCTTTTTTTTGACGGGCGGGCGCAATACCAGCCCCGCCGCGCTGTGTGAGATTCTAGCCGCCGCAGGCTTTGGCGCGGTGCAGGCCACGGTTGGTGAGAACCTTGGCACCCCGCAGCAAAAGGTCATCACCGATACGGTGCAAACGCTGGCGGGCGGCAGCTTTGCGCCGCTCAGCGTGCTGCTGGTGGAGCCCTGCCCCAAACCGCAGCCCCGCGTGCCCGGCCTGCCGGATGAAGCCTTCATCCGCGGCAAAACGCCGATGACCAAGCAGGAGGTGCGCGCCGCCGCGCTGGCCAAGCTGGCCGTTGCCCCCACGGATACCCTGTGGGATGTCGGTGCCGGAACGGGCAGCGTGAGCGTGGAAATGGCGCTGGCCGCCCCCATGGGTCAGGTGTACGCGGTGGAATGTGATGCCGATGCCTGCGCGCTGGTTCGCCAGAACCAGGCCAAATTTGCCGCCAGTAACTTAACGCTGATCGCGGGCAAAGCCCCTGAAGCGCTGCAAAATCTGCCCGCGCCGGATGCTGTTTTCATCGGCGGCAGCAAGGGCAATATGCAGGCCATTGTAGATGCCGCCCTGGCCGCCAACCCGCAGACCCGGCTCTGTATCGCCGCCATTGCGCTGGAAACCTTGCAGCAGAGTATTGCCGCCCTGGCCGCCCACGGGTTGGCCGCACAGGTGACCCAGATTGCCGTAAGCCGCAGCAAGGCGGCAGGCAGCCTGCACCTGATGATGGCCAACAACCCGGTATTTTTGATCGTGAGGGAATGAGAATGCTGCAGCTGCTTTTGGCCGCGCCCAGTTCCGGCAGCGGAAAAACCACCGCCGCCTGCGCCCTGCTTTCCGCCCTGAAAGCCCGCGGGCTGGAGCCCTGCGCGTTCAAGTGCGGGCCGGATTACATTGACACCATGTTTCACCGCGCCGTGCTGGGGGTGCCCAGCCACAATCTGGACCTGTTTTTCTCCACCCCGCAGACCGTGCGACGGCTGTACACCAGTGGCGCGGCGGGCCATGGCAGCGCGGTGTGTGAGGGTGCCATGGGCTATTATGACGGCCTTGGCGGCGTGAGTGCCACCGCCAGCGCCTGGCACACCGCCGATGTGCTGGACTTGCCGGTGCTGCTGGTGGTGCGCCCCAAGGGGGCCAGTTTAACGCTGGCCGCCCAGCTGCAAGGCTTAAAAGCGTTCCGCACGCCGCACCACATTGCGGGCGTTCTGCTGAACGACTGCACCGAGATGCTGTACAAGCTGCTGGCCCCCATGCTGGAACGGGAAACCGGCCTGCCGGTGGTGGGCTTTCTGCCCCCCATGCCGGATGCCGCCATCGAAAGCCGCCACCTGGGGCTGAAAACCGCGGGCGAAATTGCTGATTTGCAGCAAAAAATTCAGATTTTGACCGCCGCCGCGCAAAAAAATATCGACTGGCCGCGGCTGCTGGCCCTGTTTGACCGCCCGGCCCCAATGGCCCCTGCGGTTCAGGCCGCAGCCCCCACCGTGCGCATTGCCGTGGCACAGGATGAAGCGTTCTGCTTTACCTATGCCGAAACGCTGGAAAGCCTGCAGGCCGCAGGCGCAGAGCTTTGCTATTTCAGCCCGCTGCGGGATGCCGCGCTGCCGCAACATATCGGCGGGCTGTACCTGCCGGGCGGCTACCCGGAGCTGTACGCCGCCCAGCTGGCGGCCAACACCGTCATGCGCTGTGCCATAAACACCGCCGTGCAGCGCGGCCTGCCCACCGTGGCGGAATGCGGCGGCTTTTTGTACCTGGGCCAAACGCTGGAAGATGACGCCGGAACCGCCCACCCCATGGCGGGTGTGCTGCCGGGGCAGGGGTTCCGCGTGGGGCGGCTGGTGCGCTTTGGCTATGCCGCGCTCACCCCGCAGGCGGACAGCATGCTCTTCCGCGCAGGGGAGCCGGTGCCCGTGCATGAGTTCCACCATTGGGATTCCACCTGCAACGGCACCGCTTTTGCCGCCCAAAAAGCCAATGGCCGCCATTGGGACTGCGGCTTTGCCAACGGGCATCTGTATGCGGGGTTCCCGCATCTATACTGGGCGGGCACCCCGCTGCCGCAGCGCTTTGTAACGGCTGCGGCGCAGTATGCCCAAACAAAAACAGGGAGAACGGTATGACGGAACCTGAACTGAACACACGGCTGCAAACCATCACCCCGCCCGATGAAGCTGCCCGCGCCGCGGCGCACGCCCACTGGGCCGCGCTGGCCAAACCGCTGGGCGGGCTGGGCAGCCTGGAAACCATGCTGGAGGACGCCGCCGCCCTGACCGGCACCCCGGAGCTGGATTTTGCCCGCCGCGCCGTGCTGGTGCTGTGCGCCGATAACGGCGTGGTGGCCCAGGGCGTGAGCCAAACCGACGCCAGCGTGACCCGCGCGGTGCTGCAAAACCTTGCCGCGCGGCGCACCAGCGTGTGCCAGATGGCAGCTGCCGCCCATTGCAGCGTTGTGCCGGTGGATATGGGCATTGCCGGTGCCCCGGTGCCCGGCGTGCAGGACTGCCGCATTGCCCCCGGCACCAAAGATTTTACCTGCGGCCCGGCCATGACCCGCGCCCAGGCCGTGCAGGCCATCGGCTGCGGCATTGCGCTGGTGCGCGGACAAAAGCAGCAGGGAGTTCAACTGTTAGCAACGGGGGAGATGGGCATTGGCAACACCACAACCTCCAGCGCCGTGGCAAGCGTGCTGCTGGGTGCCCCCGTGCAGAGCATGACCGGACGCGGGGCCGGGCTTTCGGATGCAGGGCTTGCCCGCAAGATTGATGCGATCCGGCGCGGCATTGCCCACAACCAGCCCAATCCCGCTGACCCGCTGGATGTGCTGGCCAAGCTGGGCGGGTTTGATATTGCCGGGCTGTGCGGCGTGTTTTTGGGCGGCGCGCTGGAGGGTGTGCCCGTTCTGATGGATGGCTTTATCAGCAGCGTGGCGGCGCTGTGCGCGGTGCGGCTCTGCCCCGCGGCGGCCAAGGCAGTGTTTGCCAGCCATGTTTCGGCGGAGCCTGCCGCCCATATGGTACTGGATGCTTTGGGCAAAGCGCCGCTCATCACCGCCAAGCTGCATCTGGGCGAGGGCACCGGCGCGGTGGCTTCCATCCCGCTGTGGGATATGGCTTTGGCCGTCTACTGCGGCTGCTATTCCTTTGCGGAGGGCGGCATTGCGCCGTACACCCCACAATGCTGACGCTGGTTATCGGCGGCGCAGCCAGCGGCAAAAGCGCCTATGCGGAGCACCTTGCCGTGCAGAGCGGCGGCCCGCGCTATTACCTTGCCACCATGCAGGTGTGGGATGCCGAGTGCGCCGCGCGGGTAGCCAAACACCGCGCCATGCGGGCGCAAAAACAGTTTGCTACCGTGGAATGCCCCCAAAACCTGCACTTGGTCCGCCTGCCGCAGCAGGGCACCGCCCTGCTGGAAGATTTGGGCAACCTGGCCGCCAATGAGCTGTACCGCCCCGACGGCAGCTGCCTGCCGCCCAAGCAGGCGGCGGAAAAAATGCTGGCGGGGATCGAGGCAATCGCCGCACAATGCAACCATCTTATCATTGTCAGCAACGAGGTATTCAGCGGCGGGGCGGACTATGCCGGGGAGACAGACCTTTATTTGCAGGCCCTTGCCATGGTCAACAATGCCGTTGCCGCCAAAGCCGACGCCGTCTGCCGCGTGGTGTGCGGCCTGCCGGTGTACTACAAAGGAGGGGAACGCTCATGACAGTTTTGCAGACGATCGCCGTGGCATTTGCCATGTTCTCGGCTGTGCCGGTGCCGCAGTTTGACTGGAACGAGAAAAACATGCGGTATTCGCTCTGTGCCTTCCCGCTGGTGGGGGTGCTGTGCGGCGTGCTGTGGTGCGTGTGCGCCAGCCTGCCGCTGCCCGCCATGGTGCGCGCGGCGGGCTTTTGCCTGATCCCTGTCTGGGTCACGGGCGGCATCCATCTGGATGGTTACGCCGATACCTGTGACGCCCTTTGCAGCTATGGCGATACCCAGAAAAAGCTCGATATCCTCAAAGACCCGCACTGCGGTGCGTTCGCCGTGATCCGGCTGTGCAGCTACTTTGTGGCCTACTTTGCGCTGTGCTGCTGCGTGCAGTTTACCCCGCAGGTGGGGGCTGTCTGGCTGCTGGCGCTGGTGCTGGAGCGTGCCTGCTCCGGTTACGCAGTGGCGGCCTTTCCCCTGGCCAAAAATACCGGCCTTGCGCACACATTTGCCACGGCGGCGGACCGCACCACGGTGCGCCGGGTGCTGGGATGCCTTAGCATTGTGCTGGCAGTGGCACTTTTCGCCCTGGGTGGCGGCGTGCTGGTGCTGGCGGCAGGGTTTGCCCTGTGGCGCTACCACCGTGTGACGGTCAAGCAGTTTGGCGGTATTACCGGGGACCTGGCTGGGTGGTTTTTGCAAAAAGCGGAACTGTATATGCTGGTGGCCCTTGTGTTTTGCCAGTGGAAGGGGTTTTTGTAACATGCTGTTTATTACCGGCCCGCTGTACAGCGGCAAGCGAACCTTTGCCAACCCCTTTGGCGGGCGGCAGATTTACGAGGTGCAGACCCTTGCCGCCAATGCCGAAAGCCTGCCCGCCCTTGCGGACGAGCTTGCCCAATATGACGTAGTAACCGCCACCGAGGTTGGCGGCGGCGTGGTGCCCATTGACCCCGTCCAGCGCGCCGCGCGGGAAGCCGCCGGCCGCCTTGCCTGCCTGCTGGCTGAGCGGGCCGACTGTGTGGTGCAGATGTTCTGCGGCCTGCCCACCGTGCTGAAAGGGGAGCTGCCGCCATGCTGATCTACCTGCTGCGCCACGGCTTAACGCAGGATAATCAGGAAAAGCGTTACCAGGGCAGGCGGGATGTACCGCTGTGCCCGCAGGGCCTTGCCCAGCTGCGCCGGGCGGATTTTGCCCCCAAAACGGTCATGATTACTTCCTTGCAGCGCACCCGGCAGACGGCGGAAGTGCTTTTCCCCGATGCGGAACTGGTTGTGGCGGATGGGCTGAAAGAGATGGACTTTGGCGTGTTTGAGGGCCGCAATTACCGGGAGATGGAGCACGACCCCCAGTACCGCGCCTGGGTGGAAACCGGCTGCGAAGGCCGCTGCCCGGGCGGGGAAAGCAAGGCGGAATTCTGCCAGCGTGTCTGCACAGCATTTGCCGCGCTGGTGGATGCCGCTTTGGCGGCGGGGGAACCGCAGCTGGTGATCGTTGCCCACGGCGGCACCCAGATGGCGGCGCTGGAACGGTTCGCCGTGCCCCATAAAAACTATTATTCCTGGTGTGCCCCCGCGGCGGGCGGCTTTGTGCTGGATGCCGCCGATTGGGTACACCAGAAAACCCTGCGCGTGGTCAAAACCGTGCAGTATACAAAGGAGTTACCATGCTGATTTGCTGGGCCGTTTTGGGTGGCTTTGTGCTGGATGCCATTTTTGGCGACCCGGCTTGGCTGCCGCACCCCGTTGTGCTGATGGGCAAAGCCATCACCGCGCTGGAAAAACGCCTGCGCGCACAATTTCCCAAAACGCCGCAGGGGGAACTTTGCGGCGGGGCGGTGCTGGCCGCCATTTTGCCGGTGGGCACGTTCCTCATCACAGCGCTGGTGTGCAGGCTGGCGGCGGCGCTGCACCCGCTGGCGGGGCTTGCCGTGCAGATGTTCTGGTGCGCCCAGGCATTGGCCGCTAAGGGTCTTGCGCAGGAAAGCCGCAATGTGTACAAAGAGCTGCAAAAGCAGAATCTGCCCGCCGCCCGCAAAGCCGTGGCCCGCATTGTGGGGCGCGATACCCAAAACCTGACGGTGGAGGGCGTGACCAAAGCCGCTGTGGAAACCGTGGCCGAAAACGCCAGCGATGGCGTGATTGCCCCGCTGCTGTACATGCTGCTGGGCGGCGCGCCGCTGGCGCTGACTTATAAGGCCATCAACACGATGGACAGCATGCTGGGCTACAAAAACCAGAAATACCTGTATTTTGGCCGTGCCGCCGCCAGGTTGGACGACGTGGCCAACTATCTGCCCAGCCGCCTGGCCGGGCTGCTGTGGGTGGCCGCTGCCGCCCTGACCGGCAGCAGTGCCCGCGGCGCATGGAAGATCTGGCGGCGGGACCGCCGCAACCATGCCAGCCCCAACAGCGCCCAGACCGAAAGTGCCTGCGCCGGTGCCCTGGGCGTGCAGCTGGCAGGCCCCGCCTACTATTTTGGCGAGTATTATGATAAACCCACCATCGGGGATGCGCTGCGCCCCGTGGAACCAAAGGACATTCTGCGGGCCGACCGCATGATGTATGCCGAAAGCCTGCTGGCTTTGGTGTTGGGCATTGCCCTGCGCCTGCTGGTGCTGGCGATGTAACAACGAAAAGGGGAGAACGGAATGGAACTGGTACATGGCGGTGATTGGGCGGGCTACCGCGCCCGCTTTGGGCATGATGCGCTGGATTTTTCGGCCAATGTCAGCCCGCTTGGCCTGCCCCAGGGCGTGGCGGATGCCATCGTTGCGGCACTGCCCACTGCGGACCGCTATCCGGACCCCCTTTGCCGGGAGCTGCGCACGGCACTCAGCCGGGCGGAACAGCTGCCGGAACCGTGGATCTTGTGCGGCAACGGGGCGGCGGATCTGATCTACCGGCTGGTGTGGGCGCTCAAGCCCCGCCGCGCCCTGCTGCCCGCCCCCACCTTTGCCGAGTATGCCGCTGCACTGGAAAGCGTTGGCTGCGAAGTAAAGCGGAAAATCCTGCATGAGGCCGATGATTTTGCCGTAACGGAAGCCTTTGTGCAGGCAGTGAACCAGAGCATTGACCTGGTGTTTTTGTGCCAGCCCAATAACCCCACCGGGCAAATTACCCCGCCGGAGCTGGTGCAACGCCTGGTGCGCCGCTGTGCGGACTGCGGGGCCGTGCTGGTGGTGGATGAGTGCTTTCTGGACTTTTTGCAGCAGCGGGATGCCCTGACGGCCAAACCGCTTTTGCAAACCGCGCCCAACCTTGTTATTTTGAAAGCGTTCACCAAATTGTACGCCATGGCCGGGGTGCGGCTGGGGTATGCCTTGTGCGCCAACACGGCACTGCTGGCCAAAATGCAGGCCGCGGGCCAGCCGTGGGGGGTATCCAGCCTGGCGCAGGCTGCGGGCGCTGCCGCTTTGCGGGAAGCCGCCTATGCCGATGCCGTCCGCGCCCTGATTGCCGACCAGCGCCCCAGACTGGCGGCCGGGCTGCGGGCACTGGGGCTGCAGGTGATCGAGGGCAGCGCCAACTACCTGTTGTTCCGTGCGCCGGAAACGCTGGGCGCGGCGCTGCAGCAGCGGGGCATCTGCCTGCGCAGCTGCGGCAATTACCCGGGGCTGAGCGCCGGCTGGTACCGCACCGCCGTGCGCACCGCGCCGGAAAACGAACAGCTGCTGCAGACCATGCGGGAGGTACTAAAATGAGCAAAGCAACATGTATTATGGTGCAGGGCACCATGAGCGGCGCGGGCAAAAGCCTGCTGTGCGCGGCGCTCTGCCGCATTTTTGCCCAGGATGGCTGGCGGGTGGCCCCGTTCAAAAGCCAGAACATGGCACTGAACAGCTTTGTGACCCGTGACGGGCTGGAAATGGGCCGCGCCCAGGTGGTGCAGGCCCAGGCAGCCGGGGTGGAACCGGATGTGCGGATGAACCCCATTCTGCTCAAGCCCAGCAGCGATATTGGCAGCCAGGTGATCGTCAACGGGGAAGTGCGCGGCCAGATGCCGGCGGCGGAGTATTTCCGCCGTAAAAAACAGCTCATCCCCGATATTCTGGCGGCTTACAACAGCCTGGCGGAAGATTTTGATATTATCGTCATCGAGGGCGCGGGCAGCCCGGCTGAAATCAACCTGAAAGCCGATGACATCGTGAACATGGGGCTGGCCAAGCTGGTGGATGCCCCTGTGCTGCTGGTGGGTGATATTGACCGCGGCGGCGTGTTTGCCCAGCTGTTTGGCACGGTGGAACTGCTGGAGCCGGACGAACGGGCGCGCATCAAAGGGCTTATCATCAACAAGTTCCGCGGCGATGTTGGGATTCTGCGCCCCGGCCTTGTCATGCTGGAAGAGAAAACCCACCTGCCGGTGTTTGGCGTTGTGCCGTACTTAAAGGCGGATATTGAGGACGAGGATTCGCTTTCTGACCGGCTGCAGGTCAAAAATGCCGTCAAGCCGCTGGATGCTGCCATTGTGCGGCTGCCGCATATTTCCAACTTTACGGACTTTATGCCGCTGGAGCAGCACCCGCTGCTTGGCGTGCGCTATGTGCAGACCACCCGCGAGCTTGGTGTGCCGGACTACGTGATCCTGCCCGGTACAAAAAATACCGTGGACGACCTGCTGTGGCTGCGCCAGTGCGGGCTGGAAGCAGCCATCAGCAAGCTGGCCCAGCGCGGCACACCGGTGCTGGGGGTGTGCGGCGGCTACCAGATGCTGGGCCAGACCCTGGCCGACCCGGAAGGCACCGAAAGCGGCCGCCCGCAGACCCTGCGCGGCCTTGGCCTGCTGCCCACCCAAACCACCTTTACCGCCGAAAAGCGCCGCACCCAAAGCCAGGCGACCGTGACGGCGGAGCCCTTTGCCGGGGCGCACCTGACCGGGTACGAGATTCACACCGGGCGCACCACTGTGCAGGGCGCGCCGTTCTGCACCCTGGCGGACGGCACCCCCGAAGGCTGCGTGCAGGGCCAGGTGTTTGGCACCTACCTACACGGCCTGTTTGACAGCGGCGAGCTGACCGAGCAGTTTGCCGCCTATCTTTGCCGCCGCAAGGGGATTGACCCCGCCGCGGCAGCACCGATCTCCATGCAGGAATACCGTACCCAGCAGCTGGATCTGCTGGCCGATGGGGTACGCCATAACCTGGATCTGGCCGCCGTGTATGCGGCTATGGGCCTTGCACAGCCCGCCGAAAGGGGAAATGACCAATGATGCCGCAGCACCACCTGCCCGCCGATATTGAACGCACCAGCATGAAAATTATTGCCGGGGAGCTGGCCCAGCGCGGGCTGGACATCCCGCCGGAAAACGCCCCTGTAGTCAAGCGGGTCATCCACACCACCGCGGATTTTGACTATGCGCAGACCCTGCACTTTACCCCCGGCGCGGTAGCCGCCGGTATTGCTGCTATGCACGCCGGGGCAACGATCATCACCGATACCAACATGGCCCTGGCAGGCATCACCAAGCCGGGGCTGGCCAAGCTGGGCGGGCAGGCACTCTGCTTTATGGCGGACCCCGCTGTGGCTGCAGCGGCCAAACAGGCGGGCACCACCCGCGCCGTGGCCGCCATGCACAAGGCTGCGGCCGAATACCCCGGCGCCGTGCTGGCCGTGGGCAACGCCCCCACCGCCCTGTTGACGATTGCCGAGAAAATTGAAAACGGCCTGCGCCCGGCGCTGGTTATCGGTGTGCCGGTGGGCTTTGTGAACGTGGTGGAAAGCAAGGAGCGCCTGTTTGCCGTGTGCGAAAGCCACGGCGTGCCCGCCATTGTTGCCATGGGCCGCAAGGGCGGCAGCAACGTGGCGGCGGCCATCTGCAACGCGCTGATCTATTCCGCCGCCGAAATGCTGGATCCCACCGCCCGCGGATGGAAATAAGCAGGAGAATATCGCCACAGCCCGGTACCGCACTTTTTGGAGCAAAGCGGATACCGGGCTATTGTTATCTCACGGCGGCATTATAATGGCAGTATCAACGATACAATCAAAATAAATGGGAACGCTCTTCTTACCGCGTGAAAAAGGGCACCAAAAGCAACAGCCACAGCGGGCTTGCCCGTTGTGGCTGTTGTTATTGCTTCTGCGTTTTGATTATGATAGGGCAACACCGCACAATTCCCGCCTTGCGGCTTAAGCACCGCTCCGGCGGCTGCGGCACGGCATCTGCGTTGCCAAAACCGCCATTGCAATCTGCTCGCGGGTGATGGGCAGCTCATAAAAGCGTTTGTGGGTGGCGTGGTAGATGGCATCGGCCACGGCGGGCAGCGGGGTGTTGATGACGACCTCACCGATGGACTTTGCGCCAAACGGGCCGGTGCCCTCGTAGCTGCTCTCAAAACTTACGTCAATATGTCCAATATCAGTGCGGCAGGGGATCTTGTACTGCATCAGGGAGCTTTCGCGCGGCATGCCGCGGTCATTGTAGGTCACATTCTCGGTCAGCGCCATGCCGATGCCCTGCAAAATGCCGCCCTCGGCCTGCACGCGGGCCAGGTTCGGGTTTACAGGGGTGCCGCAGTCAACCGCGGCCACATAGTTCACCACCTGGGCTTCGCCGGTTTCCAGGTCAACTTCCACTTCGGCGGCGCCAACCATAAACGGCGGGGGCGAAATCTCCGAGCTGTGGGTCACGGTGGCTTCCAGCGCCACCGTGTTGCCGCACTGGGATGCCGCTGCAATGCTGGCCAGCGGCACGCGCTGGGTGCCATCCTCGCTCGTCACGGCATCGCCGGTAAACAGCACGGCGGCTTTGTCCAACCCCAGCAGCTGTGCCCCCAGGGTGCAGATCTTATCTTTCAGTTCCAGCGCACACTTTTCCACGGCCTTGCCGGTCACATAGGTTGTGCTGGACGCATAGGAACCGGAATCATAGGGGGAAGAATCGGTATCTGCGCCCAAAACCGCAATGTTTTCCAGCGGGCATTCCAGCACTTCGGCAGCGATCTGCGCCAGGATCGTATCGCAGCCGGTGCCCATATCCGCTGCGCCGATGGAGAGGGTATAGAACCCGTCATCGTTAATTTTCAGCGTGGCACTGCCCACGTCCACATGGTCGATGCCGGAGCCCTGCATGGCCATGCCCATGCCAACAGCACGCACCTTGCCGTTGCCGATCTCGCGCACGGGGTACTTATGGTCCCAATCCATCCTGTCATGCACGGTTTTCAGGCAGCGGTCCAGCGCACAGCTGGTGTTGACCTGGCCATAGTAGGCGGGCATAACATCGCCCTCATGGACAATGTTGCGCTGCCGGAGCTCGAACGGGTCCATCCCCAATTTGTCGGCCAGCTCATTCACAGCGGATTCCACCGCAAACAGACCCTGGGTTGCGCCGTACCCGCGGTACGCACCCGATGACATGTGGTTGGTGTAAACAACATCGCTGACAAAGCGGAACGCTTCGGCCTTGCCGTACAGCGGGATGGACTTGTGGCCCGAAAGCCCCACCGTTGTGGGGCCGTGCTCACCGTAAGCGCCGGTGTTGGAAAGGGTGTGCAGGTCAATGCCCTTGATGATGCCGTCCTTTGTTGCGCCCAGCCGCACGTGCATCTCCATCTCATGGCGCGGGGTTGAAGCCGTCTGGCTTTCAAAGCGGGTATAGATGATCTTGCTGGGCTTCTTCGTTTTCCAGGTAACAAAGGCAGGGTAAACCTCGCACACTGACGTCTGTTTTGCGCCGAACCCGCCGCCGATGCGCGGTTTGGCAACGCGGATCATGGATTTGGGGATGTGCAGGGCGTTTGCCAAAATGCGGCGGCAATGGAACACGATCTGCGTTGAGCTGAGCACATTCAGCCGCCCGTAAGCATCAATGCTGCAATATGTGCGGAAGGTTTCCATCATGGCCTGCTGGCAGGCGCGGGTGTGGTAGGTGTGGTCAATGACCACATCGCACCCAGCCAATACCGCCTCAATATCACCCTCGCCGGATTCATCGTGGGCGCAGAGGTTGCGGTTCTTGTCAGCTCCGATGCCGGGAACAAGGGCTTCCCAGTTATCCTCCGGGTGCACAAGAATAGGGTTATCGAGCGCTGTGTGGAAATCCAGCACCGCGGGCAGAACTTCATATTCCACCTGAATCAGCTTCATCGCCTTATCGACGCATGTTTCGTCTTTGCCCGCAAGGATCGCAACAACATCCCCGGCAAAGCGGACATGGCGGTCGATCACAAGGCGGTCGTAAGGGCTCATTTCGGGGTAGGTCTGGCCCGCCTGGGTGTAGCGGCGGGCGTTCTGGTCCACATCTTTCCAGGTGTAAATCACCTCCATGCCGGGCACAAGCATGGCGCGGGAGGTATCAATATTTTTGACGATCGCATTGGCATGGGGGGAGCGCAGCAGCTTGACGATGAGACAGTCCTGCGGGATAACATCATCCATGTACACAGGCTGGCCGGTTACAAGCTGCATGGCGTCCTTCTTGCGCACAGGCTGGTTCACAGTTTTCATTGGGCAGCCTCCTTTGATTTTTTCCACGCCAAAAAGTTCTGGATCCCGCGCAGCTGGCCTTCGTACCCGGAGCAGCGGCAAAGGTTGCCCGCAAGGTATTCCTTGATCTCCTCCTCATTGGGGTCGGGTTTTTCGCGGAAAAGGGCCAGCGCATTCATGATAAAGCCGGGGTTGCAGAAGCCGCACTGCTCGGCCCCCTGGTCAGCGATGAACGCGCCGAACTCAGCGGCTTCCTCCTGCAGGCCCTCCAGCGTGGTAACGCTGCGGCCATCCACCCGCGCCGCCAGTACAGAGCAGGAAAGCACCGGCTTTTCGTCCAAAAACACGGTGCACAGCCCGCAGTTGGCGGTTTCGCACCCGCGCTTGACGCTTTTGCAGCCTAAAGAGCGCACCAGATCAATCAGCAGGGTATCGGGGGCGATCTCAGCAGCTGTTTTTTTATGATTCAACGTAAAATGAATTTGCATCAGAGCACCTCCAGGTTCCCCAGTGCCTGTACGGCACGCTTGACAAGCACCCCCACCAGATGGGTGCGGTAGGCGGCACTGCCGCGCAGGTTGCTGCCGGTGGGCACCGCAGCCTGTACGGCGGCGGGCAGCTCATCCGAGGCGGCCGTGGGGCAGACAAGCATGGCTTTCATGGGGCGTGCACCGATGGCAAAGCGGTAGGCTCCATCCGCCGTGCGTGCAGCAGCGCAGGTCAAAATCGGGAAGTCCGTCTGGGTGGCCCGCACAGACTGGTAATGCACGGCAAGCCCCGGCGTCTTTTTTATGTAAACATGGGTCAAAATATCACGGTCATAGGGCAGGGCGGCAAACTGTGCAATGGGCATCCGGCCTGCTTTGTACAGCTCCACATCGCAGTCCAGCGCCAGTAGAAGCGTTAATACGTCTGAAAAGCCAAACCGCCCGTACACGCTGCCGCCCACGGTGGCACAGTTGCGGAACTGCACTCCCACAATATGGCGCACGGCCTCCCGCATGGCACCGTTGGTGGCCGCGTTCAGCGCGGCGTGGGTTTCCAGGCTGCGCAGCGTTGCCATGGCGCCAATGGCAAATTCGGTATCGGTTTCTTCAATGGTATCCAACCCCAGCGCAGATAGGTCAATGGCTGTGCCAACGCTGATTTTTTCCATTTTCAGCCACAGCATCCCTCCCAGCACCCGGTTCGGGCGCTTCTGGTTCAGCTGCCATGCTTCTTCCAGTGTGGCGGGGCGGGCATATTCTCGAATCGTTATCATAGAATGCTCTCCGTTTTTGGGTAAAATCATACTTTTGTGTAGTACCACTTTTATTTTACCACAAATTCTGCTATAATTCCGTTGTAGTTTGAAAAACACAACGGAATATTGGTTTTAGAAGGAAGTAAGAAACATGAAAATAACCAAAATGACCGCCCTGCTGCTGGCCGCCGCTATGGCACTGACAGCCTGCGGCAGCACCGCTGCTGCCAGCAGTACCGCAGCCAGCGAGGCTGCTTCCGTGGAGGCTGCCGCAGCCCCGGAAGCCACTGCTGCACCGGAAGAACCTGCCGCCGAAACGGCGGTTACCTACCCGCTAACCGTTACCGACCAGCTGGGCCGCGAAGTTACCATTGAGGAAGAACCCAAAACCCTTGCCAGCGGCTACTACATTTCCACCAGCCTGCTGATTGCGCTGGGCGTGCAGAACGAGCTGGTTGGCGTGGAAGCCAAAGCCGACAAACGCAACATCTACAGCCTGTCCGCCCCGGAGATCCAGTCCCTGCCCAGCATTGGCACCGCCAAAGAGTTTGACCTGGAAGGCTGCGCTGCGCTGGCCCCGGATCTTGTCATCGTGCCCGCCAAGCTCAAGGATTCCATCCCCCAGATGGAGGAAATGGGCCTGACCGTGCTGGCTGTTAAGCCGGAAAACCAGGCCGGCCTGTTCGGCGCGATCGAGCTGCTGGCACAGGCAACCAACACCACCGCCCGCGGCGAGGAGCTGGAAATGGCCATTGACAGCAACCTGGCCGCCCTGACCGAAGCCGTTGCCGGCACCGATGCCCCCAGCGTTTACCTGGCAGGCAACAGCTCCGTGTTGGAAACCGCAGGCCCCGCCATGTATCAGAACACGATGATCGAAAACGCCAACGGCACAAACGCCGCCGCCAGCGTGGAAGATACCTACTGGGCCGAAGTTTCCTATGAGCAGATCCTGGATTGGAACCCCGATTACATCATTCTGGCATCCGATGCTGAATATGACGTTGATTCTGTTCTGAACGATGCCGCCCTGGCGGACTGCACCGCCGTCAAGGAGAGCCATGTTTACCAGCTGCCCCACGCTGTCGAGGCTGTGGATTCCCCCGTGCCGGCCAGCTTCCTTGGCAGTGTTTATCTTGCCAGCGTGCTGCACCCGGAGCAGGTGACCGAGGAGTATTACCACGCCGCTGCCGATGAATTCTATGGTAGCTTCTATGGCTTTACCCCCGAATCTTATGAATAATAACCGCAAACGCACGGCGCTGTGCCTTCTGGGCGCAACGCTCTGCGTTTTTATGGCCTTTGGTGCGGCACTTTATTTCGGCCGTTATCCCATAACCCTGCAGGCACTGCTGGCGGGGGACGCTATGGCAGTGCGCACCTTTACGGTACTGCGCCTGCCCCGTGCCGTGATGGCGCTGGCGGGCGGGTTCGGTCTTGGCGTGGCGGGCTTTGTGTACCAGACTGTTTTCCGCAATCCACTGGCAAGCCCGGATATCATTGGGGTATCGTCGGGGGCCAGCGTTGGCGCGGCATTTGCCATCTTGTTTGTCTCTTCGGGCACGCTGGGCACCACGGTATGCGCCTTTGCGGGCGGGCTGGCAGCGGTGTTTCTCTCGCTTGGCTTGGCGGCCGCCGCGCCGGGGCGCAGCAAGATGAACCTGGTGCTGGCGGGCATTGCCGTACATGCGCTGGCGCAAACTCTTTTGATGCTGCTAAAGCTGACCGCTGACCCGGAAAAAGAGCTGGCCAGCATTGAATATTGGATCATGGGCAGCCTGGCGGGGGTAACGCAAAGCCGGGTGTGGTTCCCCGTTCCAATGGTTATTTCCTGCTGCGCCGTAATTTTTGCTTTGCACCGTCAGGCGATGCTTTTATCCGTGGAAGAGGATGAAGCGCGGCTGCTGGGGGTTCCGGTGGGGCGGATGCGTTTTCTGCTGCTGACATTGGCAACGCTGGTGGTGGCCGCGGTTGTCAGCGTGACTGGGCTGATCAGCTTTGTCGGGCTGCTGGCCCCCCACTGTGCGCGGCTGCTGGCGGGGCACAACCGCCGCTCCACCAGCCTGCTCAGCGGGCTGGTGGGCAGCACGCTGCTGTTGGCGGCGGATACCATTGCCAAAACGGTGGCGGTAACCGAACTGCCGGTCAGTATCTTCACCTCGCTGCTGGGTGTTCCGTTTTTGCTTTACCTTATTATAAAGCCGGGGAGGGAGACGCGGTAATGTTCACTGTGGAGAATCTGGCCGTCCGTCTTGGCGATAAGAACATCCTGCAAAATGTTCATTTTACGATAGATACCCCCGGCCAGCTGGTGGGAATATTGGGGGCGAACGGCAGCGGAAAAACCACCCTGCTGCGCGCAGTGGCCGGGCTTTTGCCCCATACGGGGTGCTGCCTGATGGATGGTGTGCCGCTGGAAAGCCTTTCTACCAGGTGTCTGGCACAAACGGTCAGTTACATCCCGCAGCAAAGCGGAATTTCGGTGTCCATGTCTGCACGGGAAGTTGTGCTGATGGGCTGCAACCCCCGCCTTGGCGTGCTGCAAAGCCCCACCGCTGCCATGTGTGCGGCAGCGGAAGAAGCCCTGCGCACGGTAGGCCTGGCGGATAAAGCCGAGCAGGACTACCTGACGCTGAGCGGCGGCGAACGCCAGCTCTGTATTCTGGCACGTACCTTTGTGGAGGATGCGCCTTTGCTGCTACTGGATGAACCGGACAGCGCCCTGGACCTTGCCAACCGCAGCCATATGGCGGCGCTGCTGGCAGAATTTGTGCATGCAAGCGGCAAAACAGCGCTGATCTGCCTGCATGACCCCATGCTGATGCTGGACTGGTGCGATACGCTGATCGTGCTGCAAAACGGGCAGGTTGGAGCCATGCTGTACCCCAGAACCGACCCGGTTGAAGCGCTGCAATCCGCGCTGGCAGCAGTATACGGCCCGCTGGAACTGGTGCCCGTGACCGACCGCACGGGCCGGGTGCGGCTGGCGCTGCTGCCGTTGTGAGGAAAGAAAAATGAAACCGAAGATTCATGTGATGCTCTGCGATGATATCGGCGAGCGCTTTTTTGGCGAAGGCCCCTGCCGCCTGCTGCACCGGATTGAAGAGACCGGCTCACTGCGGGCGGCGGCACAGGCCATGGGGCTTTCTTACTCCAAAGCGCTGCGCATGGTCAAGCGGGCGGAAAAAGAATTGGGCTTTGCGCTGACCCGCAAAACCATTGGCGGGCGCGGCGGCGGGGGCAGCACCCTGACGGATGAAGCCCGCAATTTTATGGAAAGGTATGAGGCTTACCGTGATGCCTGTGTACAGACTGACCGCGAGCTCTATTATAAGTTCTTTCCGGGTGAGCGGTAAGCGCCACCTGCTGTTGACCGGCGGGCGCGGTACGGGAAAAACCACCCTGCTGCGTGCGCTGGTGCCATTGCTTTGCCCCGGGGCACAGGAAATTACCACAGCAGCGTACCCTGCGGACCGTGTGGAAATTCGAGAAAGTGTGGGCGGAAAAATAGCGGTGATCGGCCGCTTTGACCCGGCACTGCCCCCAGGCGAAAACCGGATGCGCCCCGTGGCGGACGGCTTTTTGCTGCTGGGAGTACCCGCCCTGCACCGCATGGCGGAAGGGGAGAGCGAATGGGCGGTGCTGGATGAACTCGGTTACCTGGAAAATAGCTGCCCCGAATTCCGGCAGGCAGTGGAAGCGCTGCTGGATGCAAAGCGCGTTCTCGCTATTGTGCGTAAGCAGGATACCCCATTTTTAACCGCACTGTGCGCCCGGCAGGATGCCTTTGTGGTGGATTTGGACGATCCCGCGCCCGCTCTCGGCTGCGTGGTCATGGCGTCCGGGCTGGGGCGGCGGTTCGGCGGAAACAAGCTGATGGCGGATTTTTGCGGTGCACCGCTGATCGCCAATGCGCTGGCTCTAGCCGCCCTGCCGCTGCTGGCCTGCCGCATTGTCGTGACCCGCTCGGAAGAGGTTGAGGCGCTCTGTAACGCGCGGGGCGTCCCCGTTCTGCGCCACGCGCAGCCCTACCGCAGCGATACGGTCCGGCTGGGGCTGGCGGCATTGCTGGGAAAAGAGCCCGCTTTGCGCGGCTGCCTGTTTCTGCCGGGGGACCAGCCGCTGCTCACGCAGCAAAGTGTGGAAGCACTGGCGCTGGCAGCGGCCCCCGATGCCATTGTGCGGCTGTGCGCTGCCGATGGTACCCCTGGCAGCCCAGTGCTGTTCGGCGCGGATTATTTTTCGGAGCTGCTTCACTTGCCGGATGGCCGCGGCGGCAATGCCGTTGCGCGGGCCCACCCCGGTTCCGTCTGCCTTGTGTCCGCCCGGAACGATGCCGAACTGAGGGATGTGGATACGCGGGAGGACCTGAACCAGCTGCGTCAGCTGACAAACAGATAAAAATACCGTGCAGTTCAAAAAAGCTGCACGGTATTTTTTATTTCATCACCTATTATATGATTGTAAACTGGCAGGCCCGCATGGCATCCAGCGCGGTCTGGTGGCTCTGGGGCGTTACCCCGGCGCAGCAGTCCGACAAAACTTCGATCTCTGTTTCCGGGAAAGCTGCACGCAGTACCATGGCGTTGCTAATCACGCAGATATCGGTGCAGTAGCCATAAATAACAATTTTTTCAATATCTTCAACAGCCTTGTTGTGTGCCATCAGTTCATCCAGAATCTCACTGGGCAGCATATAACTGCCGAACGTGGGTTTGTCCACAATGTGGCACACTTCCGGCTCGGTGTCCGCCATGACGTTTTCCAGTTCGGGCGCAAAATTCCAGCCATCCTCACCCTCAATGCAGTGCTCGATCGGCAGGCTGCGGCCCTCCCGCGTGGTCAGGTAGTTGTCCTGGTGGGTATCACGGGTAAAGAACATCCAGTGCCCGGCCTGTGCGTGTGCCCGCGCGGTCTCTGCCAGGTGCGCCACATTGGCCTGCGCCTGTGTGTTGGCCAGTGCCCCGGTAATAAAATCTTTCTGTACATCAATCACAAGATCAAGGGTGATTTTTTCGTCATTCATAGCATTTGCTCCCTGTCCACAGTATTTTCTCCAAGGTGTCTTTACACCTTAGTATACCGCATTTCTTTGCCGCCGTAAAGATTTTCGTTCTTGTTAAAAATGATCCAGCAGACTTCCGAGCGTATTGTACAGTATCAAAATGAGATGAAAATCTTGATACTGTACGGTGTTATTGGTTCGATGGCGACAGTGGATTCGGCGCTTTTTAGTAGTAGTGCAATTCGTGTGATAAAGATGATTGTTCTGTCCCTCCTCTATATTTCGCTAAACCGGACTTTAGCGAAATTATGTGCTTGGCTTAAACATTCTGCCCATCGCCCCATTCCTATCCCTAAGGCAACACCGCACAATTCCCGCCTGACGGCTTAAGCACCGCTTCGGCGGCTGCGGCACGGCATCTGCGTTGCCAAACACATTAGTTTAGACTAACACAATGAAATCATTCTATCACACTATAAATGAATATGCCATCCATTCTGCACCGGGGGAACGGTAATTTTTCTGCAATATGCAGCCCCCCCTGCGGTATAGGGAAAGCAGAACGCCCCGCAAATCTGTACTGCCGCAGCACAGGCCTGCTGTTTTCTATCTGATACGGAAATACCAAAACTCCCCCCGAACAGGTGCGGGAATCGGGGATGCAGAACAAAAATGTTTTTGCATAGAGGACATATCGGGAAAGATTCTGCACCTTTTGACTTTGCAGCGCCTGCCGCCATCCTGGCTTCCTGTGCCATGGATAGCCGATTTTTACGCTTTTATCATCGGAGGAGTCTTTACCGTTAAACTGTATATATATTCGAGCTTTTGCGTTATATATACAGTTTTGGCGGGCTTGCATACGTCGTTTCCACTCCCTATACTTTGTGTATTTCATTCAAGGACAGATATTTTGTTCTGTTGTTCCTCACCTCTACTATTTTGCTGCATTTCCATTGCCTTTTTGCGTTTTGGTCTGTGTTTCGGCCATCTCGCTGTGGCCGTTATGCTTTTTCGCGCCGTGTTTCACTTGATGAGGTGGGCATCCCTTTGGGCTTATGTATGTTCTCCGTCCGCCTCCATTCGTCTCACTTTTCCTTTTTCCGCACATAAACAGTCCACCACATCCCCCTGTACGCTGCTTGTTTCCCTACCATTCCGCAGTGATCCCATGATTTTGCGCCGGAAGCGCTTTCCCACGTTCCAGCGGCAGAGCATTGCGCTTTGTTTCAACCATCACAGCGATTCACTAGAGTGTTAAGGCAACACCGCATAATTCTAAGTGCCGATACGGCGAGCGAGGTGCGGCAGATGCCAAGCCAAAAGCGCAGATAATACCGTCGATGTTTGTTTTGTATGTAAATCGGATATTTTTATAAAGGTGAAAAAAATATGAATAAAAATTGATGACAACCGCAAGCTGCCGCTATATAATAAGATAATTATAAGGCGGCTGGATTGTCAGTCTGTACCGCCGCCAGGAACAACGCATGTGCACACTATGGCCACAGAGCAGCCGTCGGGGCGCCATTCCCTGTGCGGCGGCCGTGCACACGAAAGAAGGAAAATGTAATGGTTAAATTTATCCTGAAGCGCATCGGAACCATGATCATTGCCATGTTCATGATCATTCTGATCACCTTCACCCTGATGCACTCCATTCCCGGTGGCCCGTTCACCAACACCAAGGGCGTGCCGGAAGAAGTTACCCAGGCCATGGAAGCCAAGTACGGCCTGGACCAGCCCATGCCGGTGCAGTTTGTCAAATATCTGGGCAGCCTGCTGCATGGCGATTTCGGCCCTTCCTATAAATATACCGGCAAAACCGTCAACGATTTTATTGCCACCGGTGCGCCGGTATCCGCCAAGCTGGGCCTTGTCACCCTGGTGTTTGTACTGCTTACCTCCATCCCCATGGGCATATTAGCGGCGCTGAAAAATGGCAAATGGCAGGATATGCTGCTGATGGCCATTGCCACCATCGGCGTTACGATTCCGTCTTTCGTGATCGCCTCCATGCTGATTTATGTATTCTCCTTTAAGCTGAACGTACTGCCTACCTTCGGCCTGGACAGCTGGAAGAGCTACATCCTGCCCGTCATCGCCATGGGCGGCTATTCCGTCAGCTACCTGGCCCGCCTGATGCGCTCCAGCCTGCTGGAAGTTATGGGCCAGGATTACATCCGCACCGCCCGCGCCAAGGGCCTGACCGAGTTCGCCGTTGTTACCAAGCATGCCCTGCGCAATGCGCTGATCCCCGTCATCACGGTGCTTGGCCCCACGGTGGCTGGCCTTTTGACCGGCAGCTTTGTTGTTGAAAAGATCTTCGCCATTCCCGGCATTGGCTATTACTTTGTAAACAGCGTGACCCAGCGCGACTACACCACCATCATGGGCGTTACCATCTTCTTTGCTGCGTTCCTGATGGCAATGGTGCTTTTGGTCGATATCTTCTACTGCCTGATCGACCCCAGAATCAAGTTTGACGCGTAATGTTGAGGAAAGGTGAAAACACTTATGGCAGATTTAACCGCACAGAACAAGTGGGAACCGCTTGCTACCGATAACAGCGACCGTGAAAAAATCTGGTCCAAAAGCCGCACCTTTGCAGGTGACGTCTGGTTCCGTTTCCGCCGCAAGCCGACGGCTATCGCCGGTTTTGTGATTATTATCGCCCTGATGCTTTTTGCATTGGTCGGCCCCCTGTTTACCCCGTATGATTACTCCGTGCAGAATCTGGAAGTTGTCAACGTTCCGCCGGTCATGAAGGTTTACCAGATCCCCAACGGTGACTACCTGTACATTACCACCGCCCTGAAAGTCATCTCCGTTACCCCGGACGGCAAACTGAGCGGCCAGTTGCGCAAGGTGCGCGATGAATCCGATAAATCCATGACCATCTTTGATGCCGACGGCACCGAGGTTGCCCTGTATTACGGCGGCAGCCCCTATGTCATTGCCGATGAAGCCACCGGCAGCATCTACCCGTCCAAGACGATGTTGAACAAATCCTACATCCTTGGCACTGACGCCCTGGGCCGCGATGTGCTGACCCGCCTGATGTACGGCACCCGCATTTCCATGCTGGTTGCCTTGATGGCTGCATTCGTCAACCTCATCATCGGCATTCTGTACGGCGGTATTTCCGGTTACCTGGGCGGCACCGTGGATATGATCATGATGCGTATTGTGGATATTATCTCCACCATTCCCCTGACGCTGTATGTTATCCTGATCATGCAGGTGCTGGGTGCCGGTATCCAGAGCATCATTGTTGCCTTGGGCAGCGTGTACTGGGTGGATATGGCCCGTGTTGTGCGCGGCCAGATCCTGAGCCTGAAGCAGCAGGAATTCGTTCTTGCCGCCAAGACCATTGGTTCCTCTGCCACAACGATTCTGTTTGACCACCTGATTCCCAACGCGCTCGGCTCCATCCTTGTTACCATTACCATGCTCATCCCCTCCGCCATCTTTATGGAGGCTTTCCTGGGTTATTTGGGCATCGGCCTGCAGCCCCCGCTGGCCAGCCTTGGCACCATGTGCAACGATGCATCTGCCAACCTGCGCACCAGCCCGCACGAGCTGTTGATCCCTGCTTTGATGATTTGTGTGATCATGTTTGCCTTTAACTTTGTCGGTGATGGTTTGCGTGATGCACTGGACCCGAAGCTGAAGAAGTAAGGAGAGCAAAATGAGCGAGACGATTTTGAAGGTAGAGGATCTGAAAACCTCCTTTATGACTTCCTCCGGCGAAGTGCAGGCTGTGCGCGGCGTCAGCTTTGAAGTGCATAAGGGCGAGATCCTTGGTATTGTCGGTGAATCCGGCAGCGGCAAAAGCGTTACTTCCATGTCCATCCTGCGCCTGCTGGCCGATACTGCCCGCATTAAAAACGGCAAAATTGAATTTGAAGGCACCGACCTGACCAAAGTCAGCGATAAGCAGATGCGCGAAATCCGCGGCCAGAAGATCGCCATGGTGTTTCAGGACCCCATGTCCAGCCTGAATCCGCTGATTCCCGTTGGCAAACAGGTTGCCGAAATGATCCATGTACACCACCCGGAGATGAAGCGTGACGAGCTGCAGGCTGCCACGCTGGAGCTGTTCCGCGAAGTACGTATTCCCGAAGCCGAAAAGCGGCTGAAATCCTACCCGCATGAATTTTCCGGCGGTATGCGCCAGCGCGTCATGATCGCCATGGCGCTGGCCAACCACCCCGACCTGCTGATTGCGGACGAGCCCACCACCGCCCTGGATGTGACCATCCAGCACCAGATTTTGAAACAGATGCGCTCCCTGCAGGAGGAATACGGCACCAGCATCATCTTTATCACCCATGACCTGGGTGTTGTGGCTGAGCTGTGCGACCGCGTTGTTGTTCTGTACGGCGGCCTTGTGATGGAGGAAGCGGAGATCAACGATCTGTTTGAAAACCCGCTGCACCCTTACACCATGGGCCTGCTGGCCTCCATCCCCGGCCTGACCAAGGATAAGAGCGAGCGCTTGCAGTCCATCCCCGGCAGCCCGCCGGATATGACCAAGCCCCCCAAGGGCTGCCCGTTTGCTTCCCGCTGCCAGTTTGCGCGCAACATCTGCGCAGCCGAGTGCCCGCCGTTTGTCCAGGTTGGCAGCCGTCAGGCACGCTGCTGGCTGCTGCAGCCGGACGCCCCGGCCGAGGGAAATCCTCTGCATGAAAAACTGGCAGAAGCCGAAAGGAAGGCACACTAATGGAACAGCCCATTCTTCAGGTAGAGCACCTGACAAAATTCTTTTCTGTCGGCCCGCACGCGGAAGTTCATGCAGTAGATGATGTCAACTTTACGCTGCGCCGCGGCCGCACCTTTGGCCTGGTTGGCGAGTCTGGCTGCGGCAAAAGCAGCTGCGCACGCACCATCATCCGCATTTATGAGCCTTCGCAGGGCAAGATCATCTTCAACGGGCAGGATATCGCCCACCTCAAGCCCCGCCAGATGCAGCCGGTGCGCCGCAACATGCAGATGATCTTCCAGGATCCGTATGCTTCGCTGAACGCCCGCATGACGGTGCGCGATATCATTGCCGAGCCGCTGAAAGCCCACCATGTTTGCAAAAGCAAGCAGGAAGTTGACGAAAAAGTCTTTGCCATGCTGAACCGCGTTGGCCTGACGGCAGAACACGCCGGACGGTATGCCCACGAGTTTTCCGGCGGCCAGCGCCAGCGCGTCGGCATTGCCCGCGCCCTGGTGCTGAACCCCGCGCTGGTCATCTGTGATGAGCCCATCTCCGCACTGGACGTTTCCATTCAGGCGCAGGTCGTCAACCTGCTGCGTGACTACCAGCAGGCCGAAGGTACCTCTTACCTGTTTATCGCCCACGACCTTTCGATGGTGCGTTACGTTTCGGATGATATCGGCGTGATGTACCTGGGCCAGCTGGTGGAAAGCAGCGATTCCGAAGAGATCTACAAAAACCCGCTGCACCCCTACACCAAGGGCTTGCTGAGCTGCATTCCCATCGCGGACCCCAAGCTGGCCCGCGCCCATGCGAGCACCGGTGTGGAGGGCGATCTGCCCAGCCCGGTCAACCCGAAACCCGGCTGCCGGTTCTGTGGCCGCTGCCCCTATGCAAAGCCCATTTGCAGCGAGCAGACCCCGGCCATGAAGGAAGCTGCACCCGGCCATTTTGTGGCCTGCCACCTGTATTAAGCCTTTTTATTTTGGTTTCTCCGCTTCTTGTTCCGGCAGCCTGCCGCAAACGGGTACCGGCGGCCAAAGCGGGATATGCAACACGGTGGTGTTGTTCCATTTTGGCTCCCTGCCCGGTTTACTGCGCCCTGCCAGTGCAAAGGAACGGCAAACATACATTATTTTCTTTTCGAGGGGGATACACATGAAAAAGAAAGTCATCAGTGCCGCTCTTGCCGGCACGCTGGCGGTCTCCTTGCTCAGCGCCTGCGGCGCTTCCAATGAGCCCCAGAACATCTCCGATGTTTCTTCTGCTGCCAGCAGCGAAGCAACTTCCACCACCGCTTCCTCCGAGTCTACCGGTGATGCCGCCCAGGAACTGACCTTTGTTCTGAGCAACATTCCCGACGGTCTGGATCCGAGCGTGACCAACAACTCCTTCGCACAGTATGTTCTGATCAACTGCTTCGAAGGCCTTGTTACCTATGACAGCACCGGCACCCTGGTTCCCGGCAACGCTGAAAGCTGGGATATCAGCGACGACGGCCTGACCTACACCTTCCACCTGCGCGACGGCCTGAAGTGGAGCGATGGCAGCGACCTGACCGCTGAAGATTACGTTTACACCATTCAGCGCGTTCTGACCCCGGCCACCGCCGCACAGTACGTCAGCATGGCTACCGATTACATCAAGAATGCTCAGGAGTATTACGACGGCACCGCCACCGCTGACGACCTGGGCGTGAAGGCTCTGGACGACAAGACCCTGGAGATCACCCTGGTCCAGCCCACCTCCTATTTCATCGACATCCTGAGCATGTGGACCTTCTCCCCTGTTCAGAAAGCCACCGTTGAAGCCAACGGCGACAAGTGGTCCACCGAAGCAGATACCTATATCTGCAACGGCCCCTTCAAGATCGCCAGCATGAGCATGAACGAAAACGTCATTCTGGAAAAGAACGAGAACTACTGGGATGCTGAGAATGTCTCCCTGCAGAAGGTCACCTTCCGCTACGTTCTGGATCAGGCAACTGCTCTGACCGCTTACGAGTCCGGCGAGGTTGACGGCGTTGCCAGCATTCCTTCCTCTGACTTTGCCCGCCTGAAGGCCGAGAATGCCGGTGTGCAGACCAGCCCCAGCTACGGCACTGTTTACTATGACTTCAACTGCTCTGCCGAGCCTGTGAACAACGTTCTGGTCCGCAAGGCAATCTGCCTGGCCATCGACCGTCAGTCCATCATCGACAACGTTGTGCAGGTCGATGCACAGCCCGCTTACAGCTTCCTGGCCCCCGGCTACTCTGTTGATGGCAAGGATATCACCGAAGGCCGCGAAAGCTTTGGCCTGTCCGCTACCGCTGACGTTGAGGGTGCCCAGGCTGCCTTGGCAGAGGCTGGCTACCCCAACGGCGAAGGCTTCCCCACTCTGACCCTGAGCTACTACGACAACGACACCGTCAAGAAGGTCGTTGAAGCTATGGCTGAAATGCTGAAGAACAACCTGAACATCAATGTTGAAGTTTCCTCCAACGAGTGGAGCATCTTCTATGACGACGTTCAGAAAGGCAACTATCAGGTTGCTGCCATGGGCTGGAGCGCTGACTACGTGAACCCCATGAGCTTCCTGCCCCTGTGCAAGACCGGCGATTCTTCCAACAACCTGTTCTATTCCAACGCCGATTATGACGCTTTGGTTGATCAGGTCAAGGCTGAGAACGATCCGGCCAAGGCTGCTGAGCTGACCCTGCAGGCTGACGCCATCGTTTCCAACGATTACGCTGTTCTGCCCCTGTACTACAAGTCCAACAACTACCTGATGCATGACAACATCAGCGGTTTCTACATGACTGCTTCCGGCAACCTGTTCTTCAAGGATGTGAAGGTCGGCTAATGCGCTGCACGATTGAAACCAGGGATTTTGGTACTATGGTTTTTACGCTGTACCCGGAATATGCCCCCCTCACCGTGGCAAACTTTGTGAAAACTGCACGCAGCGGTTTTTATGATGGTTTGTGCTGGTGCCGCATCGTTAAGGATTATGTCATTCAGGGCGGTTCGCCGGACAATGACATCATGACGGACAGTGATTGGCATATTAAGGGCGAGTTTACGGAAAATGGCGTCAACAACCCGCTCAAGCATATCCGCGGTGCCCTTTCTATGGCGCGCGATGATGACTTTGATACCGCCGGCACGCAGTTCTTTGTTGTTCACAAGGATGCTGCCAAGCTGGACGGCCGTTACGCCGCCTTTGGCGAAATGGAGAGCGGTTTTGATGTGCTGGACGCCATTGCCAACCAGCCCACTTACGGCCCTGAAACCTGGAACAAGCCCAAACAGATGCCTGTCATCACCAAAATCACGATCGAAGATTGATGGTTTTGGCTGACCGGCTGAACTGAACCACAACACCCCCTGCACCGGAAAGCATTGTGCTTTTGGTGCAGGGGGTGCTTTTGTGCTGTCTGTTGTTCGGTTGCCGTTCGCCATCATTTGTACATGAATTTCCGGAATATTTTTCGTCCGTGCGTTCTCTATGGCAACACCGCACAATTCCCGCCTAGCGGCTTAAGCACCGCTTCGGCGGCTGCGGCACGGCATCTGCGTTGCCAAAATGACTGCCGTCGGGGTAGGTCTGCACCAGCAGGCCCTCGCAGTGGCAGAACCGCTCGGACATCCAGCCCGCGCGGCCGTAGTCGTACTCGCGGTCAAAGGTGTTGAAGGTCTGCAGCGACCAGCCCACCGTATCCTTTAAACGGGATTCAATATAGGCATCGGGGCGGCAGCGCAGATAGTAGAACATCTCGTCGGCAACTGTGCAGGACATGGGGTGAATGTGCGGGTTGGCCACCGAAGTGATGCTGCCGCCGCAGCTCGACCAGCCGAGACGGGACAGCGGCGGGACCTGTACGGGCACATTGTAGCAGAATTTAAAGCTGTACTCATAGCACAGTGCGTCCCGCAGGTGGTCGAGGTAGACGGCCTTGCCCGTCAACTCGTGCAGCAGCCGCGCGACGCGGATGTAGGCCAGCACACCCTCGCTGTCCACGGCTTTGCTGGTATCCGGCGGGCCGCCGTAACACTCAGCACGACGGATAAAGGCGTCATAGTAGTGTACCTCGCTGCGCTCCATGGCGGGCAGGTCGGCGGTGTCGCCCGTCAGCTGCATCAGCGCAGCCTCAGCGGCCAAGCACCAGGCGCTGCCCAGGGAATCGTATTCCAACCCTGCGCCCGTTTGCTCCGACAGGGTAAACGGGTACTCGCCGTCGCCGTTGCGTGCCGCCGCCAGCCGTGGCACCACGCCCTGCACAAAGGCGAGCCAGTCGGGGTGGTCGATGCCGCGGGCGGCTTCGAGCCGATAGGCTTTTAGGATATAATAAAGCGTCTGTCCGACCAGATAGCCGGAATGCCCGCCCGTGTACATGCCGTCGAACCACCAGCCCCGACAGCTCCAGCCGTTTTCGGCGTCCCAGGTCTCGTTGGGCAGGCCGCAGCGCGGGTCCAAAGAGTTCTGCACAATATTGTCGATGCAGGCAAGGGCCGCAGCGCGGATCGTCTTATCCCCCAGGCGGTGCGCCGCCTGCAGGCAGGGCACGGCGGCGGACAGGCCGTTGGTCCAGCTGATGGAGAAGATCTTGTTCTGCTCATAGCTGCCGTCCGAGCGCTCTTTGGTGATGCCGACATAGTTTTTATCGTTGGGCAGCCAAGCGTCGCGGGTAACGGCCCCGGCCAGCAGCTCTGCCGCGTGGGATGGGGTCGTGCCGGGGCGCGGCGGCGTGTGCCACAGCCCATAGACGGCCTCCAGCGCCGCGTACAGCGTGCGCTCGCCATCCACTGCGACAAAATCATAGAGGTACAGCGGGAAGGCAACGCTCTCCCCCGCCGCCAGCGTCAAGCAGTTTTCACCCATCGGGGCGCGGGGCTTGATGTTGTGGGACTGCACAAACAGCCAGGGCGCGTTTTCGTACCCCAGCGTGTAGCCGACACTGCCCGTGTTCAGTGAGCAGGTAAAGCCTGCAAACTGTGCGAACGTTCCCGCCCTGCCGGGCTGCCAGGGTTGCAGCACGCCGTTTTGGCGCACGAAATATGGCGCAGCCGAGAGCCCATACCACCGTCCGCCGTCCAGCAGGAAGGCTGCGGGGTGGCTGAGGCGATCAGCGCGGACCATCCACCAAGGCGATGCAGGAAACTCCGGTGTACCTGCCCGCAGCCTTGGGTAGCGGTTGTCAACGCGGATCGGGGCCTCGCCGCGATTGCGGCCGTAGAGGAATCCGGGCAAGAAAAAACGCGGTGCATCGTAAGCAACGCAGAGTTCCAGCTTAACAACGCCGCGCCATGGGGCGGCGGCGTTGTTGGTCAGCGTCACCTGCCAGACCGCCGGATCGGCCAAAGTCGAAACGCCGTGGTCATAGGCAAAGTCCAGCGTCAGCGGCGTTTCAGCCAGCGGGCGGTAGTCCTCATCGTCCGCCGACCGGGCCGTGCAGACAAATTGCATCATCATAGGATTCTCCTTTTTTACTATATCAGAACGCCTTACAGCGGCCAAATGCGGTATCGGCCGCTGAGGGCCAGCAGGGCAAAGAAGTACAGGCAGTTGTCGTAATAGCGGCGTGGGCCATCCCGCAGGGGCGTGTTCCAGAAACGGCGCACGCAAACCTCGGCGTTGGGGCCGTCCTGCATGTACATATAGTGCATGACCCAACTCCATAGTGCGTCAAATTCGGCCTTGTGATCAGTCTGTACGCAGAGCATCATGCCGTAGCTCATGCCCTCGGTACGGACGTCGTGGTTGCCCGTGTCCTCGATGTAGGCAAGACCCGGCCCGGTGGGGTGGTAGAAGCGGTGGGCCTCGTCCCCATAAAAAATGGTATGAAACGTATTTTCAATGCGTGCGTCGATCTCCGCCTGCGCATAGCCCAGCTCCGCAAAAACGTTGCGATAGTGTGTGGGCAGGGTAACTGCTGCCATAAATCGGCCCCTTTCGTTGTTCGGTTTTGGCTCAATATAGCAGGTTGCAGCGGCAAAATCAAGGGGGTACCGGGCTCGATTTTCAACAGGGCAACATAAATACAGCACCCCTGCATTCCACTTATTGCAAGAAAAACCCCGTCGTTTTCGGGACTTTCGGCTTTTGCAATGCTTATTTTGTGCTATTTTTCAGGCTGTGCAAATTTTGGCGATGCCGAACAAGCGCAGTAGGTAGGAAAAATTCGCGGCACATTATGCACCATTTATCCATAATGATGACACGAAAGTTACAATTCGTTTCTCGAATCGCACAAAAACTGTGTTTTTCTTTCTAGCACATTGCACAAAAAACAATCAACAAGCCTGTAAAAACAGCAGATATTGATAAGATACATAGCAAAAAATGAGAAGCATGCATTTTCGGAATGCGGTATAATAACGGCAAATGATATGTTTGGCCTGTGATGAGCTCACCAAACATAAGACACAGACAATTCAGAAAAGAGTGAAGCAAACGGTGTTGGACAAGATCGCACCCAAGGACCCAACGGCCAAACGCCCGGGATTTTATGTGCTGCTGGACAAGCCGGTCGGCGGCCTGCCGAGCAATGACGGCGTAGGCCGCCACCCCGTTTATATCAATGGTGACCGCCTTGTAACTTTCGCCAAGATGGTCGGCGGCATTGACGATGAGAACATTCTGGAAATGCTCCGCACGGCCAAGGGCTTTCGCAAGCTCGTGCACAGCGTCGGCGTCAGCATCGTCGGCGACCTGCCCGACAAGGTCGTGACCTTCACCCTCGGCTTCTCCGGGGAACTGGGCAGCGGCGGCAGCCGCAACAGCATGAAGATTACCACCGATGGCACCGAGCACATCATGGTCATGGATGAGCAGCAGTGGTCCGACAGCGACGAGACGCCGCAGGAGTTTCTGTTCGAGCTCGTCAAACCGAAGGACATCGCCACGGCCACCGTCAAGCTCTACTTGAACGACGGCTACACAGTCCCCGAGGTTGACCCCGACCCGCCCGTGGCTTTCGATACGCCCGCCTACGGCGAGATGATCGCCCGCAGCTGCCTGAGCACCGGCAACAACATCCGTATCAAGCGTGTGTTGCAGCAGCTCCGCGATGGCAAGCCCACGACGATCGCCTTCCTGGGCGGCTCCATCACACAGGGCGCGGGTGCGGTTCCCTCGCAGGAAATGTGCTACGCGCGCAAGACCTATGAGGCCATCTGCGAAAGGTACACACCCGACCACGGCGCACATGTCCGCTACATCAAAGCGGGCGTTGGCGGCACGCCCTGCCAGCTCGGCATCATCCGCTATGACCGCGACATCACCCGCGACGGTGCGGTGCAGCCCGATCTGATCATCGTCGAGTTCGCCGTCAACGACGAGGCTGACGAGACGAAGGGCCTGATGCACGAGAGCCTGATCCAAAAAATCTGGTCAGCCCCCAATGAGCCCGCCGTTGTGATGCTGTTCAGCGTTTTTGCCAACGACTGGAACCTGAAGGATCGCTTGGCTCCCATCGGTTGGCGGCATGAGCTGCCGATGGTCAATGTGCTGGACGCCGTCAGCCCGCAGTTCCGCGTTGGTGTCGGTGAGCGCAGCGTCATCACCCGCCGCCAGTACTTCTACGATGTGTTCCATCCCTCCAACAGCGGGCACCGCATCATGCGGGACTGCCTCATGTATATGCTGGACCGGCTGGACAAGCAGCAGGAAGGGCCTGCCCCGAAAGAGCTCGCCCCCTACTACGGTTTCGACTTTGCCGAGACGAAGCTGCTGGACCGCAGTGTGAACCCCTTTGACGCGGTCATCGACCCCGGCTGCTTCACCGAGACGGACACCGATTTACAGAGCGTGCCCTTCGACTTCGAGGATGTCAACACCCCCGAGTTCCCCCACAACTGGAAGAAGGGTGCGGGCGACAACCCGTTCACGATGGACATCACCTGCCGCAGCATCCAGCTCGTTTTTAAGGATTCGGGCAGCAAGGAGTTCGGCGCGGCAGTCGTCACGGTAGACGGCAAAGAGGTCGCGGCCTACGACCCGCGGCAGGCCGGTTGGACCCACTGCCATGCGGCCATTATCTTAAAGGAAGAAACCGCGCAGCGGCACCACATCGAAATCAAGATGCAGGAGCCGGGCACGGACAAAGTATTCACCATTTTAGGTTTCGGCGTTCTGTAAAGGACACGGAAGAACAGGAGGAAGCACTATGAAGAGAACCAAGAATCCCGCTAAAGAAGCTGAGTACCGCAAGCGTGCGACCGACCTTGTTGCGCAGATGACCCTGCACGAGAAGGTCAGCCAGATGCTGAGCTGGGCTCCCGCGATCGAGCGTCTGGGCATCCCCGCTTACAACTGGTGGAGCGAGGGCATCCACGGTGTCGGCCGCGCGGGCACTGCCACCGTCTTCCCCCAGGCCATCGGCATGGCCGCCGCCTTTGACGAGGACATGATGGAGCAGGTCGGCAACGCCGTCGGCGTTGAGGCTCGCGGCAAGTACAATATGTGCCGCGCCCACGGCGACCGCGACATTTTCAAGGGTCTGACCGTCTGGGCCCCCAACATCAACATCTTCCGCGATCCCCGCTGGGGCCGTGGCCACGAAACTTACGGCGAGGATCCGTTCCTGACGAGCCGCCTCGGCGTCCGCTTTGTTGAGGGTATGCAGGGCAACGATCCCGATTACCTGCAGGCCGCCGCCTGCGCCAAGCATTTCGCCGTACACTCTGGCCCCGAAAGCGACCGCCACCACTTTAACGCCATCGTCTCCAAGCAGGACCTGTGGGAGACCTACCTGCCCGCCTTCCGCGCACTGGTCAAGGAAGCCGGTGTCGAAGCCGTCATGGGTGCGTACAACCGCACGAATGGCGAGCCCTGCTGCGGCAGCAAGACCCTGCTAAAGGATATCCTGCGTGACAAGTGGCATTTTGACGGCCACGTTACCTCCGACTGCTGGGCCATCAAGGACTTCCATACCGGCCACATGGTCACGGACGGCCCTGTAGAGTCCGTCGCACTGGCCGTCAACAACGGCTGCGACCTGAACTGCGGCGACCTTTACGTTTACCTTGAGCAGGCCGTCGCCGAGGGCAAGCTTTCCGAAGAGAAGATCGACGAGAGCCTGACCCGCCTGTATGTGACCCGCATGCGTCTGGGTATGTTTGATGCCGAGGATCAGGTTCCTTATAATAAGGTTGGCTACGACGTTGTCGACAGCGCCGAGATGAAGGCCCTGAACCTGAAAGTCGCCGACAGCATCATGACGCTGCTGAAGAACGACGGCACGCTGCCGCTGGACAAGTCCAAGCTGCACACCGTCGGCGTCATCGGCCCCAATGCCGACAGTCGCAAGGCGCTGCTGGGCAACTATGAGGGCACTGCCTCCCGCTACACCACCGTGCTGGAGGGCATTGAAGATTACCTCGGCGACGATGTGAAAGTCCGCTACTCGCAGGGCTGCCACCTCTACGCCGACAACATCCAAGGCTTGGCCGAGTCCAACGAGCTGATGAGCGAGGTCAAGGGCGTCTGCGAGGAGAGCGATGTCGTTATCGCAGTCCTCGGTCTGGATGCCGGCCTTGAGGGTGAGGAGGGCGACCAGGGCAACCAGTTCGCCAGCGGCGACAAGCCGAACCTGAAGCTCCCCGGCCATCAGGAGGAAGTCCTGAAAGCCTGTGTTGAGAGCGGCAAGCCTGTTGTTCTGGTTCTGCTGGGCGGCAGTGCATTGGCTGTCAACTATGCAGATGAGCACGCAAACGCCATTCTCGAAGCCTGGTATCCCGGTGCCCGTGGCGGCGAGGCTGTGGCCCGCGCTCTGTTCGGTGAGACGAACCCGCAGGGCAAACTGCCCGTCACCTTCTACTACAGCGACCGCGACCTGCCGGAGTTTACCGACTACGCCATGAAGGGCCGCACCTACCGCTACATGGAGAAGGAAGCCCTTTACCCCTTCGGCTACGGCCTGTCCTACACGAAGTTCGGCTTCAAGAACGCTGCTGTCAGCGCGAATGAGGCAGACTCCGACGGCCTTGATGTGACGGTGGACGTCACGAACGAGGGTTCTGTTGCGGGCCGCGAGAGCGTGGAGGTTTACGTCAAGGCCGAGCGCGAGAACACCCCGAACGCCCAGCTGAAGGGCCTTGCCAAGGTCGAGCTGCAGCCCGGTGAGACGAAGCAGGTCAAAATTCACCTGTCGCTGGCCGCCTTCGCCCTCTGCAATGAGGAAGGCACGCCGATCGTTGAGGCAGGCAGCTACAGCGTTTATGTCGGTGCTTCCCAGCCTGATGCCCGCAGCGTAGCGCTGATGGGTCAGGCCCCCGCAAAGCTGACTGTCACCCAGTCCGCAACGCAGGCCCTTGACCTGTGATTGATATTAGGAAGGAGAGACAGAACCATGCCCAAGACCGCACAAAAAGATGCTTCTGTGGCCACTGTCAAGAAGCAGGGTGCCGTGATGAAGCACATTAAAAAGTACTGGCAATGGTACGCAATGATGTTCATTCCCATTGTGTACACATCCCCTTACCCTTAATTAAAAGGAGCTGTTCCTTATGAAACGCACCGATTTCAGCGTCGACTGGCTGTTTGCCGCCTGCGCGCCGGATACCGAGCTGCTGCCTTGGAACGCGCAGTTCACCCCCGTTGACCTGCCCCACGATTGGCAGATTCGCCACGCGGACGATCTGTACCGCGATGGCACGCTGTTCTACCGCAAATATTTCTTTGTCACCGATGTACCCGGCACCCGCCGCATGCTTTGGTTCGGCGGGGCCTACATGGATACGACCGTTTTCGTCAACGGCACCGAAGTCGGCCAATGGAAGTACGGCTACACGTCGTTCTGGTTCGACATCACCGACGCGCTGCATGAGGGCCAGAACGAGGTTCTTGTCCGCTGCAATCTGCGCCACCCCAACTCCCGCTGGTACTCCGGTGCGGGCCTGTACCGCAATGTGGAACTGTGGGAGGCTCCCGACCTCCACTTGATGCCCGATGGACTGTATGTAGCTGCCAAAGAGGGCGACAACGGCGCTTGGACCGTGGCCGTCACTGCCGAGGTGGGTTCCGTCACCGCCGCCAGCGCGGGCCACACGCTGACGCTGCATCTGACCGATGATAACGGCAGCCTTCTTGGCACTGCCGCCATCCCTGCCGATGCATGGGCCGCTCTCCCCTCCTCCGATGGCTGGCGCACGGGCAAGGAAACCGCGATTTACAAAGCCTCGCACACCTTCACGCTGCAAGACCCCGCTTTGTGGGATTTGGACGCGCCGAACTTCTACCACATCACGGCAGAGTTAACCGGCGCCGATGGCGTTACCGACACACTAACCACCCGCTTTGGCTGCCGCACCATCGAAGCCACACCCGACTGCGGGCTGCTGGTGAATCACAAGCGCGTTTTGATCAAGGGCGTCTGCATCCACCACGATTTCGGCTGTCTCGGTTCGGCGTTTGAGTACAGCGCCGCCAAGCGTCAGCTTGAAATCCTCAAGTCCATGGGGGTTAACAGCATCCGCACGGGTCACACACCGCCCGCGCCGCAGTTCATGGATCTGGCCGACGAGATGGGCATTTTGATGGATGTCGAGAGCTTCGACTGCTGGCGCAGCGGCAAGAACCCTTACGACTACGGCCGCTTCTTTGACGAGTGGCAGGAAAAGGATGTTGCTGCCTGGGTCCGCCGCGACCGCAACCACCCAAGCCTGCTGTTCTGGTGCATCGGCAACGAGATCTACGACACCCACGCGGGTTCCGAGGGCGCGGACACAATGCGGATGCTGCTGGCCGAGGTCGCCACGCACGACCCTGCGCGCAACGGCATCCCAACGCTCGGCTCCAACTACATGCCGTGGGAAAATACACAGCACTGTGCCGATATCATCAAGGTCGCGGGCTATAATTACGGCGAGCGCCTCTACGCCAGCCACCACGAGAAGCACCCCGACTGGGTCATCTACGGCAGTGAGACGTCGTCCATCGTGCAGAGCCGCGGCATCTACCACTTCCCGCTTTCGCAAAGCCTGCTGTCTGATGACGACCTGCAGTGCTCAAGCCTGGGCAACAGCCGCACGAGTTGGGGCGCGGAGAGCTGGGATGTCTGCCTGCAGAGCGAGCAACGCTGGCCGTTCACGCTGGGGCAGTACCTTTGGACCGGGTGGGATTACATCGGAGAGCCGACACCTTACCACACGCGCAGCAGCTATTTCGGCACGATTGACACGGCAGGCTTCCCGAAGGACGCCTACTACGTTGTGCAGGCCGCATGGCTCGACCCCAAAACACACCCAATGGTACACCTGTTCCCCTACTGGGACTTCAACGAAGGGCAGCTGATTGACCTCTGCGCTTGCACCAACGCCCACAGCGTAGAACTGTTTGTGAACGGCGAGAGCCTTGGCCGCAAGGTGCTGGACTCCACCAAGGGCCGTACCGCCAGCTGGCAGGCAGCCTACCACCCCGGCAGCGTCAAGGTCGTAGCCTACGATGAAAACGGCAAGGTCGTGGCAACCGACGAGCAGGATTCCTTCGATGACAGCGCTATGGTCTGCCTGCAGGCTGACCGCAAGACGATTTCCGGCGATGGCCGTGAGCTTGCGTTTATCACAATCACAACCCGCGACAAGAACGGCAACCCTGTGCGCAACGCGAACGACTGCGTGACGGTCCGCGTAAATGGCGCGGGTGTGTTGGTGGGCCTTGACAACGGCGACAGCGCCGACCCCGACGAATACCAGACCGACAGCCGCCGCCTTTTCAGCGGCATGCTGCTGGCCGTTGTGGCGGGCAATGGCCGCACCGGCACGATTACCGTGGATGTCACGGCCCCCGGCCTGCGCCCTGCAGTGCTGACGCTGAACGCCGCCCCGTTTGAAGGCCCCGTCCGCCGCCGTCTGCCGCCGCTGACCTTCGGCGGCAGCACGCAGGAAATCCCTGTGCGCAAGCTGACCCTGACCGCTGAGCGCACAGCGCTGGACAAGGAGCACCCCGTAACGCACATCACCGCCGCACGCCGGCCAGCGGCAGCAACCTTCACCGACATCGAGTGGCAGTTGACCGACGACAAGGGTGTACCCGCCGTGAACGCGGCCATGCAGCCAGACGGTGACGTGCTGACGGTGACCGCCCTGGGCGATGGCACACTGCGGGTTCGCGCCCTGGCGCGCAACGGCCACGATGCGCCGCAGCTGATCTCCCAATTGGAGTTGTCCATCTCTGGCGTCGGTCAGCTGCACAAGAACCCTTATGAATTTATCTCGGCCAGCCGTTTTGATGCGTCCTTCGGCGACATCGGCAACGGCAACGAGCGCGGCGTTTCCACCTCCCGCACGGGCCGCAGCTGGGTGCTGTTCGATGATATCGACTTTGGCCCCGATGGTGCAGATACGGTGGAGCTGCCAATCTTTGTGCTGGACGGAGAACCGACGACCTTCCGCTTCTGGGACGGCGAGCCCTACGCCGAGGGCAGTACAATGATCGGCGAGCGCGTCTACCACAAGCCCAAGCAGTGGAACGTCTACCAGCCCGACACCTTCAAGCTGGACAAGCTCCTGCGCGGCATCGGCAGGTTTGCCGTGGAGCTGAACGTGAAGGTCCACATCAAGGGCTTTACCTTCACCCGTCATTCTCGCGCATGGGATACCCTGGCTGCGGGCGCGTGCGATGCCGTCTATGGCGATTCCTTTACCCGCGACGGGTCGCGTGTGCTGGGCATCGGCAACAATGTCTCGCTGCTGTTTGACCGCATGGACTTTGGCGAGACCGGCTGCTGCGGCATCCGCATTACGGGCCGCAGCCCGTTGCCCGCCAACACGGTGCATCTGATGTTTGCCGCTGCAGACGGCGGTGAGACCGAGCGCCGTGTGGTCGAGTTTGGCCCACAGGCCGATTGGGGCGAGCAAACCTTCACGTTTGAGCCCGTCACGGGGGCGCGGCAGGTCACGTTCCTCTTCCTGCCCGGCACGCAGTTTGACTTTGATTCCTTTACATTTATTTGAGGCAACTACCTATGAACCACGAAATTTATGCAGACCATGCCGCCACCGCGCCCATTGAGCCGCTGGCGCTGGAGGCCATGTATACCGCATACCAAGAGTACGCGAACCCCGCCGCACTCTACCGCAGCGCTCTGCACACCAAGCAGACCGTGGAAAAAGCACGGCTGACCGTGGCGGAAAATCTGGGCTGCACCCCCGACCATATATTTTTCACCTCCGGCGGCAGCGAAAGCAACACCTGGGCCATCCGTGGCACGGTGCCGCAGGGCGGCCATGTGGTCACAACGCCCATCGAGCACCACTCGGTTCTGAACGCCTGCGCGTCAATCCGGGACGACGGCGGCCGCATGACAACGCTGGAGGTCGACGGGTTCGGCCGCGTTGTACCTGAGAGCTTGACCCGCGCCCTGGCGGCCCACCCCAACCTGGTCAGCTTGCAGTACGCCAACAACGAGGTAGGCGTTGTACAGAACATCCCCGCGCTGGCAGCGCTCTGCCGTGAGGCGGATGTGCTGCTGCACGTTGACGCTGTGCAGGCTGCGGGACACCTGGCCATCCCGCTGGACGGCATCGATTTTCTGTCGGCGTCGGCCCACAAGTTCGGCGGGCCGAAGGGCATCGGCTTCTTGTATGTGCGCGAGCCTCGCAAACTGCGCCCGCTGATTTACGGCGGCAGTCAACAGTACGGCCTGCGCCCCGGCACTGAGCCCGCAGCGCTGATTGCGGGCTTGGCCGCAGCGTTCAAGGTCACCTGCGCCGAGCGCCGCCAGCGCACTGCCAAAAAGCGTGCCCTGGCCGAGGAGTTTTGGCAGACGCTGCATGCTGCCCGGCCCGAAGCACGGCTGCACACCCCTGCGGACGGCCTGCCGGGCCTGCTGAGCGTTGGCCTACCCGGCCGCAGCGGCCAGCGGCTGACCTACCAGCTGGATGTAGCAGGGGTCAGTGTCTCCCCCGGCGCAGCGTGCGACAACCGCGGCGTGCAGGAGCCCTCCCACGTTTTGATGGCTCTGGGCGGCACTGCGGCCGAGGATGCGCTGTCGACCTTACGTTTCAGCTTCGGCAGTGCGAACCGCCCCGGCGACGGCAAAGAAGCTGCGGAACGGCTGATAAAAATTCTGGAACAACAATAATTTTATTCACATATATAGGAGGTTTTACCATGGCATTTACCAAGTGCTGGCTGGCATACCCGGAGATTAGGGGCTGCCATTGCGACGCGATTTCTCTGCATACCGAGCTGACGGGCGAAACCATCGACCGCGCCAAGGCAGAACTGGCCGAGGGCTTCAAGGGCCTGTACGGCGCAGCGCTGACCGAGGGCGACGACATCACCCTGGCGCTGGACATGGCCCTGGACCCTGAGGGTTACCGCTTGAAGGCCGCCGACGGCCATTGCACCATCGAGGGCGGCAGCGAAGTAGGCGTTTTGTACGGCGTTTTTGCACTGCTGCGCAATCTGCAGACTGCAGGCAAGGCGTGGGCGCAGTTCACCGCCGATGAGGAGAAGGCACCATCCAACCGCCTGCGCATGCTGAACCACTGGGACAACATGGACGGCAGCATTGAGCGCGGCTACTCCGGCGATTCCTTCTTTTTCAAAGATTCCGAAATTCTAATCGATGTACCGCGTTTGACGGCTTACGCCCGTATGCTCGCGTCCGTGGGTATCAACGGCATCACAATCAATAACGTCAACGTCAAGGACGCCGCCAGCTGGCTCATCACCGACCGCTACTTCGGCGCCCTGCAGGAGTATCTGAAAATCTTCACCCCCTACGGCGTCAAGCTGTATCTGAGCATCAACTTTGCCGCCCCGATGGAGCTGGGCGGCATGGACTCCGCCGACCCCTGCGACCCCGCCGTGGCCAAGTGGTGGGCGGATAAGGCCCAGGAGGTCTGGGCAAACCTGCCCGGCCTGGGTGGTTTCCTGGTAAAGGCCGACTCCGAGGGCCGCCCCGGCCCCTTCACCTACGGTCGCAACCAGGCCGACGGCGCAAACATGCTGGCCGATGCCGTGGCCCCCTGCGGTGGTCACATTGTCTGGCGTTGTTTCGTCTACAACTGCCAGCAGGATTGGCGCAATACCAAGATTGACCGCGCCCGCGCAGGCTACGACTATTTTATGCCGCTGGACGGCACCTTCCGCGACAACGTCACGCTGCAAATCAAGAACGGCCCCATGGACTTCCAGGTGCGCGAACCGGTCTCCCCGCTGATTGGCGGCCTGCAGCACACCCACATTGCCGTGGAGTTCCAAATTGCGCAGGAGTACACGGGCCAGCAGCGCCACGTCTGCTACTTGATGCCCTGGTTCCGCCAGATTTTGGACTTCGACATGCACACCCGCCCGAACGGCGACGCCCATGTGCGTGCGCTGATCCAAGGCGCGGGCAACGGAATGGTGGCCGTGACCAACACCGGCAACGATGAAAACTGGACCGGCCACGACCTGGCCGCTGCGAACCTCTACGGATTCGGCCGCTTGAGCTATGACACCACGCTGGACCCCGCCGTGATTGCCGGCGAGTGGCTGCGGCTGACCTTCGGCAACAATGAGCCTGTGGAAAAGACGCTGCACCGCATTTTGATGCAGTCCTGGCCCACCTATGAAAAATACAACGCCCCCCTGGGCGTGGGCTGGATGGTCAACCCCAACTACCACTACGGCCCCAACGTTGACGGTTATGAGTACAGCCGCTGGGGCTGCTACCACCGCGCCTCCTTCGACGGCATTGGCATTGACCGCTCGCCCACGGGCAGCGATTACTGCCACCAGTACGCCCCCGAACTGGCCGAAATGTACGCCAATGTGGAGACCTGCCCCGAAGAGCTGCTGCTCTTCTTCCACCACATGCCGTACAACTATGTGCTCAAGAGCGGCAAAACGATCCTGCAGCACATCTACGACACCCACTTCGAGGGTGCCGAGGACGCCGCGCGGTTCTACGACGAGGTTGTGACGCTGAAGCCTTACCTGGATCCTGCCGTGTACGCCCGCCTGGAGGCACGCTTTGCCCACCAGAAGGAGCACGCCTGTGAGTGGCGCGATGTCATCAACACCTACTTCTACCGCAAAACGGGCATTGGCGATGCCCACGGCCGCAAAATTTACGAATGATTAAAAAGCGCCGCCGCGTGGAACTTTCACGCGGCGGCGCTTTTTTATCCGTGGGAGGCCATCTGGCGGTACTCGGTAGGGGTATAGCCTATCTGTGCCTTGAACAGGCGGTTGAAGGTTGCGATCGAGTTGAAGCCCGACCGCATAGCGATCTCGGTGATGGGGATCGTATCGTCCACCAGCAGTGCTTTGGCATAGATGATGCGGCGCGCCACCAGGTAATTGTGGCAGGTCATGCCCGTGTTTTCCTTGAACAGGCGCGAAAAATGGTAGACACTAAACCCCGCGCGGGAGGCCAGATCCTCGACCGAGAGACGCTCGGTGCAGTGGTTGTTGATGTAGGCGCACAGCTCTGCAAAGCGGCGCATGTGGTCCTGCTGCTTGGGGTAATCCAGCACCTGCTCGCTGTTCTGGCGGTGCTCATACCGCCCGAAGATCGAGAAAAAGTGCAGCATCAAGGCCATGATCTCGCTCTCACGGCAGACGTTCGTGCTGAAATACTCGCCCTCTATCTGCGCCAGCACCGCAAACAGCTGGTCGGCCAGTTCGGGGTCCTCCTGCCGGGTGACAAGGCGGAAGGGGTAGAACGTGTTGAACAACTCGGCCATGTCCTGTATCTGATGAAAGTACGATACGCTGTAGTTCATGATGTATCGCTCCCCCGTTTTGGGTGCGCGAATGCTGTGCAGCTCGCCCGATGCGATAATCAGCACATCATGGGGCTGCAGCGTCACGGTCTTGCCCGCAATCGTAACCGTGTAGGTACCCTCGATGGGGGAGATGATCTCGCCAGGGGCATGCCAGTGCAGTGGGAAATCGGCGTCCTCCATGTTGCGGTAAAAGCGGATCGCCGTTGAAAAGCGGAAATCGACAGTTTCAGTCGTGCCGTCCAGATTCTCTATTTTGCCGGGGCTCACACTGCCGTATTTTTTGAGCAGTTCTACTTCCATAGTTTGTTTTCCTCGTGGCCTGCTGCCGTAAAAAGGTCGTTTCTTTTATTGTATCGCGGTTTTCCGCCCTAGTCAACAGGTACGGGGGATGGAGTTTCCCCGCTAGAGTTTTATAATAAACGCAAAGCTCCAAAAACAGAGCTTTAGCACAAAAAGTACAAATACCGTCTATGCTTCTTTATCTAAGAAAGGCACTGGCAGCGCGGGGCAAGGACATATATTATTTTTATTCGATTTATCGCTCCGTCACTTGCAGCACACAGGCGCAGAAGCCCGGTGCAGGCTGATAGCAGTAAATCGTCAGATACTTGCCGATTTCCGGGCTGTAATCGTGTAAGACTGCAAAGTGTCTGATTTCCGTTCAGGATAATATTTGCTCTATATTGACAAATCGGCATTCCGCGAGTATAATCACCAACAGGTAGAGCGTTACTCTACGAATGAGAGCAGTGTAATAAAACCGGAGTGATGAGATGCCAAGAAACATTGAACGTGACAAGCGTGAAGCTGACCGACGGAAAAATCAGTTGATCGAAGCGGGATTCCGACTGTTCTCTCAGAACGGAATCGAAACTGTCAGCCTGCAAAAAGTGGCAGACGCTGCAAATGTCAGCCCTGCAACGATGTACAAATATTTTCTGACGAAAGAAAAATTGCTCATCGCCATCAGTGCAAAGGTGTGGGATGAAGTATGGCAGGAGGCTCTGGGAGACCCCGGAACCAATCACTTTGAGCATTTTACTGCTTATCAGGGCATTGAGTTTTACGCCGATAGGATGATTGCTTTGTACAAGAACCGTCCGGAAGTACTGCGATTCAGCGGTGAATATAAAACCTATATGAACCGCCGCGGAAATATGGAGGATAAGCAACTCCGGGAACATCTGGATGTACTCAAACCCATGCAGCTCCTGTTTCATGGAATGTATGAGCGGGCAAAAGTTGATGGCAGCATCCGCACGGATATCCCGGAAGAGGAAATGTTTATCACATCATCTATCACGATGCTGAGCATGGCAGAGCGATACGCACAAGGGCTTGTATGGCTCAATGACCCCAAAGATGACCATACCCAGGAACTGCTTCATCTGAAAGAGATGCTGTTGCTATGGTGCCAGGGAGAAAAAACAGGCGGCGAAGTATAATGCAGGAAAGTGAGGGAGTGCTGTGTATGAGGGTGTCGTTTCGCATTGCACTGGCGGGACAGGTCATTGGTGTTTCGGCGCTGTATGAGCAGACCCGCACCTTTTGCAAAAATTATCTGACCGATGCACCCGCATCGTTTGAAGTCGCAGTCACGCCTGCCGACATTGCCTACGAGCGGCAGCGCTCTGCGCGGGCAGACGAGTTGGAAGGTGCGGCGGTGCGGGAGCACGCAGATCCCTATCTGGAAACGCTGGCGGTCTACCGCAAACTGGCACAGCTGCTGGTGCAGGACGATATCCTGCTGATGCACGGTGCTGTGGTGGCGGTAGACGGGCAGGCGTATCTGTTTACCGCCAAAAGTGGCACCGGCAAAACCACCCACACCCGGCTGTGGATGCGGCAGTTTGGCGACCGCGCCGTGATGGTCAACGGGGACAAGCCCCTGCTCCACATTACAAGCGAGGGCGTGACCGTCTACGGAACGCCGTGGGACGGCAAGGAGCACCTGAGCACCAACACTTCCTGCCCGCTCAAAGCACTCTGCATCCTGACCCGGAGCGAGACAAACCACATCGAGCGCATCTCCAAAAAGGAAGCGCTGCCCATGCTCTGCCAGCAGAGCTACCGCCCATGTTCCCCGATTGGGGCACAAAAAATGCTGGCGCTGGTAGACCGGTTGGGCAGCAGCGTGCCGCTGTACCGGCTGGGCTGCAACATGGAACCGGAGGCCGCACTTGTGGCCTACCACGGAATGAACCACGAATAGAGGAAACGCATATGCAAACCATTCTGCCGCCGTCCGGCAATACAATCAAAATATTGGGCAAGGCTCGGTCTGCGGAACAGGACCTGCGCTGGATGACATACGTTCTTGCCCAGCCAGTCGAGGGCGGGGTACTGGTGTTCCATACCCTGACGCGGGCGCTGCTGCTGCTCACGCCGGAAGAATATGCCGCGCCGGACAACCTGCCCGAACTGCGGGACGGCTGGTTTCGCGTACCGCAGGAGATGAACGACCAGAAATACGCCGACCAGGTGCGGTTTATCCGCCGCACGATGTGGAAGGAACCGGAGCATACAACTACTTATACCATCTTTACCACCACAGACTGCAACGCCCGGTGCTTTTACTGCTACGAGATGGGGCGTTCCCGCATCCCCATGAGCGCGGAGACTGCCCACAAAGCAGCGGCATATATTGCAGCGCATTGCGGCGACGAAAAGGTCCATCTGCACTGGTTTGGCGGCGAGCCGCTCTTTAATAAGCAGGTCATTGATATCATCTGCACCGACCTTGCTGAAAAGGGCATTGTGTACGAATCCATGATGATCTCTAATGGGTATCTGTTTGACGGCGCTACCGTAGAACAAGCGGTTTCCCATTGGAAGTTGAAGAGCGTGCAGATCACGCTGGACGGCACGGAGGAAATTTATAACCGCAGCAAGGCATTTATTTATAAGGATAGCAAAAGCCCCTATCAGGTGGTACTGGCAAATATCCAGCGTTTGCTGGATGCAGGGGTTTCCGTCCATATCCGGCTGAACATGGATGAGCACAACGCCGATAATCTGATGGAACTGGCGGATGAACTGCACGAGCGCTTCGGAGGTAAAGGTAAATTTTCGGTTTACAGCCATACCTTGTTTGAGTTTGCAGGCAGCAAAGCACATATCCGTGCCCAAGAAGAACGGCGCCAGCTCTATCAAAAACAGCAGCGGCTCCGCAAAAAACTGGACGATTGCGGAATCGGAGCATCGTATTATTTGCGCCAAAAACTGCGTATCCGGCAATGTATGGCGGATAGCGGCGGTTCCCTTACGATCCTGCCGAACGGGGAACTTGGGCTGTGCGAACATTACAGCGAGGACAACTTTGTGGGAAGCCTTGATGGAAAAGCGTCAGAGCGTTCTGTCATCCAAAGTTTTCGAGAATACTGGGAGCCGATTGAGGCGTGCAAAACCTGCTTCTATTACCCCGAATGTATCCGTCTGAAAAAGTGTGCTGAACAGAAAGAATGTTTTGAAGAACTGCGGGCGGAGTACAAAGAACACCTGTTAAAGTCCATGCAAAAAACCTACAACGCATGGCTGAAAAAAGAGCAGATCGATGAGGAAGAACCTCACCCGGACTGCTGACCCTTTGCGTGACGCGGCGCAGCAGCTGCTTCACATAGAGATTTTCTGCGAAAGGAGATGTGCAAACATGGAAAAGTATACTAAGGCTCAGATGGAAGTCATCGAGTTTGAGAACGAGGATGTCATCGGGACCAGCGGATGCCCCGATGAATGCTACGGAGACTGTGTTGGTGAGGTCACAAACGATCCAAGATATCCCGGTCAAGGTCTTTGATCTCCTGCAGCAGGCAGGTCGTTTCGGCGGCCTGCCCTACCCGATTTTCCTTGCCCTGCAAAGGGCGCTGACATAGATTTTTTCCAAAACGGAAGCGAGGACTTGACTTTATGAAGCAAACAGCGATAATGCTTAGCAAGCAAGCAAGCAAGCAAGCA
>PPYE01776242.1_pt1 | contig 142377 bp, 117 predicted proteins | sample 1559881 | NCBI WGS metagenome assembly PPYE01 (sample SAMN08240022, study PRJNA423297) | Human gut metagenome, whole genome shotgun sequencing project.
CAAGTTTCACTCATTCGGAATTACTGTCTTGTTTGCGTTGTTATTGTTCTGTATCGTTTTCAAGGTTCGTACCAGTCTCCCGAGCGCCTTTGAGGCGGCTCGCGCAACCAGCTTTGTCAGTATACTACTTTTTCGCCCGCCCGTCAAGAGGTTTTGGGAAGGTTTTTGCGGTTTTTTTGAGACTTTTGGGGTCTTCCGAACGTTATTTGCCGCAAAATCGCATCACCTTCGCGTTTTGGAAGCGTTTTCACGCTTTTGGGAGGAATTTCGTTCGGATTTGCAGCCGATGCTGTCCCGGTCTTTGGGGCGGGAGTGGCACCCGCTGCGCCCAATCCGCCAGCAAATCATCCGCCGCGGACAAAATCTCCGGCGAAACCGTCAGTTCTTCCACGCGCGAAAGTCGCTGCAGCGCCGACGCGGACACATACGCAAGCACCGCTGCCTGCTCCACCGAAAAGGTATTTTCCCGCGCACAGAGCCGCCCCATCGTCGGGCGCGGGCAGAGCAGGTGGCTCGCGAAGCAATCCGCCTCGCGCTCCATGTTCGGCTCGTCCCCGCGGTGCAGCAGACGATGCCCCAGCTCATGCGCAAGCGTGAACCGCAGGCGCGCCGGGTTGCCGCCCTCGCGATAGACGACGATGAAGCGCGTTTCCCCCTGTATGGTCTGCCGGAACGTGATCGCTTCGGCATTCGCAAGCTGCCGCAAAAGCGCCTCGCGTGGGATTTTCAGCTGCTCCGCCGCGGTCACATCCGCCCAGACGACCGTGTTGCGGCACGCAGACAGGATTTCCAGCGGATGCACGGGCAATGCAGAAACGCCGCGGCGAATCAGCACACGATATGCCATTGCCGCGGCGCGGGACATCCCATTATTCTGCTGCATCGTCGTCCTGCGCGGGGGCGGCAGGGGCGAACGCGCTGGCGAACAGCGCCTTGCCGACCGCAAGATACTTCTCCTGCTCCTCCGGCTTCATCTGGCGGAAAGCGCGGCACATGACGCTCATGTTGTCCATCGCGTCCTCCGGCTTGGGCGGACGGCCGCAGAGCTCGTCAATCGACGTATCAAACAAATCAGCGAGCTTTTGCAGCGTCTCAATGTCGGGTTGCGTCTGTTCGCGTTCCCATTTGCTGACGGAAACAGCAGAAACGTCCATGGCAGCGCCGAGTTCATGCTGGTTCATGCCCTTCTGCTTACGGAAAAGGCGGATGTTTTGTCCGTACATGATTATCACCTCACGTTTATTATACTGCAATACGCACAAAAAATCAAGTCCAAAAAGGTAAAAATGCATCTTGACATGAACCTTATGTTGTGTTATGATACCCACAAGTTCATAGGCGAATTGATGTTCGCCTTACTGAGGAGGGTGAGGAGAATGACACGACAGCAAATGCTGGACTCATACCGAAAGTTGGTGATTGCAAAGCAGGATGCGGCGCACATGATGAGCACGGACGACCACGACGCCATGTTTTCGCAGACGCTGCAGGCGAAGGCAAAATCGACGCTGACGGCGATGAATGCGCCGATGCGGGCGCTTTTGGAGGAAATCAGCGACCCGCGAACGTTCATGATCATCCAGCGGTACTACGTCAAAGGGCTGACAGATCAAGCCATCGGGCGGGAGATGAACCTGACCGGGGCGCGGGTGAACCAGATTCGGCTGGGGTATGTGCGGTCACTGACAAATCAGGCGAGTTAAAATCAAATCAAGCGAAATCAAGTGAAATCAAATGAAATCAAATTTGCTTGCATTTTGCGCCGAAGGGTGGTACACTTCTTTTCGTCATTAAGCGAACAAACATTCCCGCGCTGATATGTTCGCTATTGACTGCCCCCCCTATCGGCGGCAGGGGAAACGACAAAAAATCATCCGCCGGAAAGGAGCCATCCCATGACGCAGGTTCGTGCGCCGGATATCGCGACGAAGGAGGAGGTGCTGGAGACATTCACGCAGCTGATGCGCGGCGAAAAGACTGCCGAGCAGATGAAGGCGGCAGATGCGCTGGCGAAATACCACGGGCTGTTCGCCGGAAAGGAGGACGAAGCGCCCCGGCGCCCGCCGGAAGTCGCACAGGCGATTGACGACGCGATTGCCGCACTGAGCGGAAAGAAACGAAAATCCCGAAAAGAGGTGAAACCCAACGAATGAGCATTCCCCGCTGACACAGGATGGGCGCGACGCGCTGATGCTGCTGATGGAAAAGCCCGCGAAAGCGGCGCGGCTATGCGGGCTGACGCGGCTGACGGACACGCTGCACGGGCGCTGGATACGCGAGATGGTCTTCGGGCAGGGAGACATGACGCTGCTGGCGCACCGCGGCAGCTACAAAACGACGTGCCTATCCTTCGCGATGGCGGTGATGCTCGTGGTGTACCCGCGGAAAAACCTGCTGTTCCTGCGCAAGACGGACAGCGACGTGCTGGAGGTGCTGCGGCAGGTAAAGCTGCTGCTGGCGACGGACGCCATGCAGGAATTGACCGGGCGCATCTACGGCAGCCCTGTGCAGGTGCTGCGCGGCGACATGTGGAGCGTGAACACGGACTGCTACGCCGCCATCCGCGGTGCGCCGCAATTACTGGGGCTGGGCACAGGCGGGTCGATGACCGGCAAGCACGCAGACATCATCCTCACCGATGACATTGTGAACCTGCAGGACAGAATCAGCGCCGTGGAACGCAAGCGCATCTGCGGCGTGTATCAGGAACTGCAAAACATCCGCAATCCGGGCGGACGAATCCTGAATACGGGCACGCCGTGGCACCCGGACGACGCGTTCCGCCTGATGCCGCCGCCGGAAAAGTACGACTGCTATCAGACCGGGCTGCTGACGAAGGACGCGATTGCGAAGCTGCGCGCCGCCATGTCACCGACGCTTTTCGCCGCGAACTACGAGCTGCGGCACATCGCGACCGGCGGCGGGCTGTTCGAGGCGCATCCGCCGGAGACGGAGGATCCGCTGCTGCTGCGCGACGGCATTGCGCATCTGGACGCTTCCTACGGCGGCGAGGACTTCACGGCGCTGACGTGCGGGTGCATCCGCGGCGGTCGGGCGTACCTGTACGGGCGGATTTGGCAGAAGCCGGTCGATTCTGTACTGGATGAAGCCTTATCGGAGGCGCGGCGATTGCTGTGTGAGCCGGTCTACTGCGAAACAAACGGCGACAAGGGATATTTGGCGCGGGAGATTGCGCAGCGCGGGTTTCTGGTGCGGCGCTACAGCGAGCGGATGAATAAGCACGTCAAAATTGCGACATACCTGCGGAAATGGTGGGGCAATGTGACGATTTTGGCGGGGACAGACCGCGCGTATGTGGATCAGATACTGGATTACTCGGAGACGGCGGCGCACGATGACGCCCCGGACAGCGCCGCGTGCGTGATGCGGATTCTGGACAAAGGCAGCAGGTTAGCACAATAAGGCAAGTGCGCTCAAGCCGGGCAGCCAAAAACGGGTCAAGGGGCAATGCCCCTTGCAGGGTGCAGGGACAGCGTCCCTGCTGGGGTTTGGGGCAACGCCCCAACTGTTCCGCGGACGACCAGTATGCCAAACGCGCTCAACAAAGGTGCAGGCAGCGAAGCGTCCCTGCCAGTAACTTTGCGCGTCCGCAGACGCAACATCATCCATATTAAAGGAGGACACATGTTTACCACCTACACCTACCAAGACTACCTCGCCGCGGAGGACAAAATCGCCCTGCTGTGCAAGGCCATCGAGAAGTTCAAGGCATCGGCGGAGTTCGTCCGCGCGCTGAGCGCCAGCAGCTACTTCCGGGGCGAAAATCCCACGATTGCACGCAAGACCATCCTCCGCGCCCGGAAAATCGAGACGCGTGGCACGGACGGACGGCGGCACGTCCGCGCGGGAACGGAAGACGTCGTCGGCAACCGCATCGGCAGCAGCTTCCTGTTCCGCTTCGTCACGCAGCAAAACCAGTTTCTGCTCTCCGAAGGCGTTTCGCTGCCGGAGGAAACGAAAAAACGTCTCGGCGCGGATTTCGACCACCTGCTCTCCCGCTTGGGCGAATGCGCCCTGCTGCACGGGGTCAGCTACGGCTACTGGAACGCCGACCATCTGGAAATCATCGAGATGGCGCGGGCGGCGGGCAGCGGATTCTTCCCCCTGCTGGACGAAATGACCGGCGAACTCATGCTGGGCGTGCAGTTCTGGCAGCTTGGCGCAAAACGCCCGATGTTCCTGCGCCTGTTCGAGCAGGACGGCGTGACCATCCTGCGCGTCAGCGGCAAGCAGGTCGATGTCGTCCGGGAGAAAACGGCGTATGTGCGCACGCTCCGCCGCGACGCGCTCGGCGATACCCTCGACGTGGAGCGTCAAGGCTACGGGCGCTTGCCGCTCATCCCCCTCTACGCGAATCAGGAAGGCAAGAGCGAATTGACGCCGGCGATTCAGGCGAAAATCGACGCGTATGACAACATTCTCTCCGACTTTGCGGACAACCTCGCCCGCGCCAACGACGTTTACTGGGTGCTGAACAACTTCAGCGGCACGACGGAGGACATTGCCGAAATGCTGGAGGAAATCAGCCGTATCAAAGCGGTGGCGAACCTCTCCGACGGTTCGGGCAGCGGCGCAACCGCCGAGCCGCACACGATTGAGGTGCCCTATGCCGCGCGGCAGGCAGCGCTGAACCTGCTGGAGCGGGCACTGTACAACGACTACATGGCGCTGGATATGGCTTCGCTGACGGGCGGGAGCTTGACGAATGTGGCGATTCGCGCGGCGATGGCGAACTTGAATTTGAAGGCGGACAGGTACGAGTGGCAGGTGCGGCACTTTATGCAGGAGCTGCTGACGCTGCTGCACTTGGAGACGGAGGAGATTCACTTCAAGCGGCAGGCGATTGCCAATGAGAGTGAGCTGGTGGCGGATATTCAGAACATGCGGCAGGATATTGACCAGCGGACGGCGCTGCGGTTGAATCCGTATATCGCGGATGAGGAGATTGGCAGGCTGGTGAAGGGCGCTGGGAACCCGGTTTAACGCCGCTATCCCATAGCGCCGCTGAAACGCGCTCAAGCCGCGGTGCCCAAAACGGGTCAAGGGGGGACTTCGTCCCTTTTCGTCTGCCCCTTGCAGGGTGCAGGGACAGCGTCCCTGCTGGGGTTTGGGGCAACGCCCCAACCGTTTCGCGGGCGACCAATTCCAAGGAAGCGCTCAACAAAGGTGCAGGCAGCGAAGCGTCCCTGCCAGTAACTTTGCGCTCCCTCAGGAGCGCCCCCAAGCTGCTCTACCCAACATCTATGCAGTGTCGCGCCAAATGGGCGCGACCACGCAGCCTGACCTCCGACCATAGCTGGTCTTTCCCGCAAGCAGGGGTTTCGCGTCTGCGGGCGCGACAAGGGGGCAATGAAAACAGACAAAGTCTGCGATCGCCCCCTCGACCCCTTCGCAGCGGACACTCCCCCACTTGATTTTTCTCGCAGCAAAGGGAACGCGGACGATTCCCCTTGCAGAAACGCTTCAACTTATAAGGAGGTACTTCCATGTCCCTGACCCGCAGTCTGCTAAAGGAATTGCAGATTTCGCCTGATGCGGCGGAACGCATCATTGCCGCTCACGCGGAATCCATCGACGCGCTTCGGCAGGAGCGCGATGCCGCACGCGGCGAGGCGGCGCAGCTCGAAAGCATCCGGGCGGCGCTTGCCGAAATGACACAGGCGCGCGACGAGGCGTGCCAGGCCCGTGACAGCGCCCGCGAGGAACTGTCGGCGCTGGGCGGGCAGTTTGATTCCTATCGTCAGCAGATGGAGACGGAAAAGCACCAGCAGGCGCGCCATGCGAATCTTCGCGCTGCCCTGCAAAGCGCCGGGGCAAATCCTCACGCGCTGGACCTGCTGCTGCTTGCCCTCCACCCCGACGAAAGCGCGTTTGACGGCGACGAAATCACCGACCCGGACGCGCTGCTTACCCCTCTCAAGGCGCAGTACGGCGCGTTCTTCGCGCAGCCGACGCGCCTGCCGACCGACGTCGTTTCCCCGCCTGTGACCGCCGCGCCGCCGCTGACAAAGGAGGATGTGCGCCGCATGTCGCAGGAGGACATCAACCGAAACTGGAGCAGTGTCTGCTCCGTACTATCGAAAGGAGATTAATACCATATGGCTATTTCCAGCTTCATCCCCAAGGTTTGGTCTGCGCGCCTGCAGGAGAACTTCCACAAGGCGCTGGTGTTCGGCTCGCTCTGCTCCCGCAATTATGAGGGCGAAATCAGCCAGTGGGGCGACACCGTTCACATCTCCAACCTGTCGGACATTACCGTGCGCCCCTACGACCCGACGAAGGATCTCGCCGAGCCGGAAGCCCTCAGCGGCACGGACATTGTGCTGACCATCGACCACGGCGCGTACTACAACTTCCTCATCGGCGACGTGGACGCGGCACAGGCGCGCGTTGACCTGATGGACGGCGCGATGCGCAACGCCGCCTATCAGCTGGCGGAGGATGCCGAGAAGTACATCCTCGCTACCATCCGCAAGGGCGCGGGCACGAAAGTGTCCGGCGCGATTCCGACGGCGGACAAGGGCGGACTGTACGGGCTGCTCATCAGCATCAAGAACGCGCTTGACCTCAAGCACGTCCCGCGCTTTGAGCGCAAGCTGATTGTGCCGATTGCGATTGAAGGTCAGCTGCTGATGGACGAGCGGTTCGTCAACGGCTCCGCGGCGGCGGAAGCGCGGCTGGCGGAAGGCGCTATCGGGCGCGCGGCAGGCTTTGACATTTACGTCAGTGCTGATTTGACGAACGAAATCATCGCCATGATTCCCGATGCGGTCACGTTCGCCAACCAGATTGCCCGCACGGACGCGTACCGCCCGGAAAAGGGCTTCTGCGACGGCGTGAAGGGCTTGAACCTGTGCGGCTGCAAGGTCGTGCAGCCCGACGGCGTGTATATCCACACCATTACGGCTTAATCCGAAAGGAGGATTCCCCTGATGACCGTTACCGTACAGGACGTGATGCGGCAAATGCGCAACTACTTCATTGCGTCGAGTTTGACCGGCACGTTCACCGTTGCGGACGGCATCATTGACCTTGACCCGCCTCTTGCGCCCGGCGCGTGGGTCGCCATCGAGGGCTCCGGCTCGCTCGATGGCGTCCACCAGCTGGACGAAAACGGGAAACTGCCGGATGCGGCGGATGGGAGCTGGCGCGGACTGCTCCATCTCCTGTCCCCGACGGCGGATTTCCTGCGCCTGTGCCGCGACATTCGCGACTGGGCAGACAAGCACCCGGACGAAACGCTGCTGACGGAGAAATTCGGCTCGTACAGCCGCAGCCAGAGTTCGAGTGCGTGGGAGAAGGTCTTTGAGTGCCGCCTGCGCCCCTATTTGCGGATGTTCCCGGAGGTGAAGGGCTGATGCTGACGGACTACTTCGAGCCGTTTACGCTGCTGAAATCCGCTTCCTGCCCCGACCCCTGCGGCGGGCAGCTCCAACAGGATGTGACCGAGCTGCCCTTCCGCGCCGCCTTGGCGGATGCGCTGGGTGAAGAGGGCGAGCGCGGCGGAAAACCGTTCATCCGCGTGACACCGTATCTGCTTTGCCCGCCGGAAACGCCGCTGAAATTGGACGACATCATCCGCCGCGAGAAGGACGGCGCGCACTACCGCGTCTGCTCCCGCCCGGAGGACAGGCGAACGCCGCTGTGCGCGGGTTTCCCCTACGCCGAGGTGCGCTTGGAGAGAATGGAGGCGGACGCATGACGCTGCTTCGCGCGCTGGTCAGCCGCTTTTCCGCCCTGCTGGGCGATGTATATTATGAAGGAACTGTTCCGCCGGACGCACCGTACCCATACGCGGTGATATCCGCCAAAATCCCCGCGGCGTTCGGCGGCACGGGCGAAATCACCCTCTGCTGCTATGAGCGCGGCGGGGACAGCCACACGCGGATCGCCGAGAAAATGGCGCGGGTGATGCGCTTTTCCGGCAGTTTGGTGCACTACGGCGGCGGCTTGGCGCTGCTGCAATCCCCCCAATGTGCCATCGGGCATGAGAAGGGCGGCATCACCGTCCTGCGGATGACGATGGCGTTCGCCCACTACCCGAATCAATGCTATTCCATGCGAAAGGAGGAGTTTCTTTGCTGATTTCCCATCATCCCGCGTCCGCCGAGTGCTTGCAGCTGGGCGAAGGGATGCTGCTCTGCGGCTTCGACCTTGACAAGGCGCTTTCCAGCCGCGACCCGCTGGACTGCATGGCGGAAGCCGTCGCGGACGATACGAAGCGCATCGGCACAACGTGCGGCGGCGGCATCTTCCGCGCTGTGCCGCGCGAATTCGACCCGGAGAGCGGTTCGCACCGGCTGCCGTTTGCCGGGAGCATCCGCCTGATTGACTGGCGCGTCACCCTCAGCGGCACAATGCTGGACGTAACGCCCGAAAATCTGGCGCGCCTGCTGCCGTCGGACACGGAAATGACCGAGCGCGTAACGACCCTCACGCTGAAGCAGGCGCGCAAGCCGCTTTCCCGCCTATGCTGGATTGGTACGACAAGCCGGGGGCTGCTGGTGATTGAACTGCGCAACCCGCTTTGCATTTCCGGCGCATCGCTGACGAGTGTGCCCGATGGCGCGGGCAGGCTGCCCTTCACGTTTCTGGCGCAGAATGACCGTCCGGGCGACGTAAATCTGCCCGCGCGCTTGTACTGGTGGAAGGAGGAGACGCATGACGCAGCCTGATGTACTTGCCGACGCCCTGCAAAATCCCGAATCCACCGAAACGCCCGCCATTGACTACGACGCGCTGGCGGAGGCGCTCACGCCGATTATCTCCGCCATCATCGCGCGGCAGGTAAATCAGCGGAGGTACACATGAGAAAGGAGGTGCATTCCCCTTGGCTGACCGGCTTTACTGTGCCCTGAACGGCACGACCCTGCGCGACCTTGACGCACGGATTCACCTGCTGGATGTGGAGGAGCTTGCGCCCGCCGTGCGGACGGTGACGGCGAGCCGCATCGGCGGCGGGCTGCACCTGCTGCGCCGCCAGCGGGAGCAGCTGTCCCTGCGTGTCCGCTTCCTGATTGAGGAATACGACATCGCCGCGCGGCATCAGCTGCTGCACCTTGTGGCGGCGTGGGCGGAAGCGGGCGGCGTGCTGACGCTGCATGAGGACGGCAAGCGAGTGCTGCGCGTCGTCTGCACACAGTATCCGACCATGAGCACGCTCAACTGGCTGGAGACGCTCTCGCTTGTTTTCACCGCCTTCTCCTGCCCCTACTGGGAGGACGCGGCGGAGACAAGTTTCCTGATGCCGAACACGTCCGATGCGCCGTCTAAGCTCCTTGCCGTCCCCGGCGACGCGCCCGAAACGCCGCTGAATCTGCTGATTCGCAACATCGGCGACGCTGCCATCACGACGCTGACCATATCCGCCGCGGGGAAAATCAGCTTTCAGGGGCTGACGATTGCCCCCGGCGCGGCAATTCGGATTCACCACAACGCGGGCGTTTTCGCGGCGGAAATGGTATCGGATGACAGCACGGTGTCCATTCTGCCCTATCGCACGCCGGATAGCGCGGATGATTTGCTGCTGCGGCCGGGCGTGCTGAACGAAATCCGCGTGGAAGCCGGCTCTGCGGCGTTTGTGTCCGGGCGGTGCAAAGGGAGGTATTGCTGATGAATCTGCCGTGTCTGCTGGACGACAAAATGAAGCCGCGCGCGGATTTGCACCCAATTCGCCTGACGGTTGACCGTTCGCTTCAGCCGCTGTCCATGGCGGAAATGGTGCTGCCGCCGGAGGATGCGCCCGTCTGTGTGCGGGACTTCGTGCGCCTTTGTGACGGCTTCGGGGATGACGAAATTTACCGCGTTTCCAGCATCAGCGAAGAGCCGGGGCTGCGGCGCGTGGTGCAGCTGGAGCACGGGATGGCGACGCTGGCGGACGACATGCTGCCCGCGCTGACGTACGCGGAAAACGTGCAAACCATCCTCAAGCGCATCCTGAGCTACCAAACGCGCATCCGCTGGCGGGTTGGCGACATCGAAGCGGATGAAGCGCTGGTGATTTCCGCGATTGGGCAGACGCAGTCAATTTACGCCGCGCTGACGAGCTTGCTGGACATGCTGCCCCCGAACCTCTGCTGGGCGTTCGACCAGACGAAGCTGCCGTGGAAGCTGCATCTGCGCAAGCTGCCGGAGGAAATTTCGTGCGAAGGGCGGCTGACGCGCAACATCAGCACCGTGCGCGTCACCCGCGACGCGAGCCGGCTCTGCACGCGCGTGTTCCCCTATGGCTGCGGGCAGGGGCTTGACCGCGTAACGTTGACCCCGCTGCTGGGGCGCGAATACATCGACGCGGCAGACACGAAAACGTGGGGCATTGCCGCGCGGACGTTCACCAGTGACCAAATCATGGATGCGGATACGCTGAAGCGCGTGGCGGAGCGCTACTTGGAGCGGCACAGTCAGCCAACCGCGACGGTGCAGCTGCAGGGCATCGACCTCTCGCGCATCACGGGCGAATCGCTGGATACCTTCCGGCTGGGGCAGCGTTTTCGGCTGGCGCTGCCGGAGGAAAATACGGTGCTGGTGGAGCGCATTGTCGCCATGCACATTCCGGACGTGTTCGGGCAGCCCGGTCGGGTGACGCTGACGCTGGCGAACCGTCAGCCCGCGCTGTCCGACGAAATCGCCGATTTGCTGCGCGAGGTGAACGCAAGCAAGCTCATCGGCGGCAAGCTGACGGAATTGACCTTCCGCAATCGCGCGACCGGCACCTACACCGCCCCGATTTCGCACCCCTTCACGCTGGATGAGTACCCGTCGGTGCTGTCCTGCGTGATGCGGATGACGGCGGACAACGGCGTATACATCCAAACCATCATGGTGGACGGCACGGAAATTCCGTACAGCGTGTGGGGCAAAACGCAGTCGCTCGATGCGCTCCCCTACCTCCGCCGCACGTCTACCGGCGCGGTTGATTCCGGTCAGCACTCCCTGCTGATGATGCCCACAAACCCCGGCGGCTTCGTGACCTCCGTCATCACGCTAAAGGTCATCGAGAAGATGGGAACGTGAGGGGCGCTGCCCCTCAACCCCGCCAAAGGGTCTTCGACCCTCTGGACTCCCTTTCGCGCGATTGAGTTGGTGACGCTCTCATGCTGCTTCCGCGTGTTTATCCACAGGTTACGCACACTATCCCATTGCTCATTATCATTGGAGGTGATTTTTTGCTCAATCTTTCGCAGCTTATCAGCGACTTTGAAGCCTGCATCGGCTTCCCCTACGCATCCCCCGGCACGAACGACGAGCGCGGCATCGACTGTTCCGGCATGTTCGTCCGCGCGTTCCGCCGTCAGGGCGCATCCATCTACCACGGCAGCAACACCATCTTCCGCAAGTACCTCGCCCGTTCGGGTACGATTGCATCCGCCGCCGACCTCCGCCCCGGCATGGCGGTGTTCAAGTGGAAGCCCGTAACGCCCGCGCGCTTTTCAGACGGGCTGGGCGACTTCTGCCACATCGGGCTGGTCACGAGCGTGTCGCCGCTGCGCATCGTCCACGCCTCCACCGAAGGCATGGCAGTCAAGGCGGACAGCAAAATCGGCAAATGGCGCTATTGGGGCTGGCTGAAGGACGTGGCTGAAACCAGCAGCTTCAATTCTGCGGACGATTCCGCCGTGTCCACTCCGTCCAGCGTGTCCCGCCCGACCCTCCGCACGGGCAGCAGGGGCGATTCCGTCCGCCTGCTGCAAACGCTGCTGAACCGCGCGGGCTACGAACTTGCCGTAGACGGCATTTTCGGCACGATGACGCGTTGCAGCGTGAAGGGCTTCCAGTCCGAGCGGGGCTTACAGGTGGACGGCATTGTGGGCAAACAGACGTGGGCGGCGCTGGAAGGAGGCGGCGCATGAGCGAATCGCTGCTGGTGGCGCTGATTTCGGGTTTCTGCACGCTGGCGGGGTCATGCGCGGGCGTGCTGGCGTCCTCCCGGCTGACGCAGTACCGCTTGGCGCAGCTGGAAAAGCGCGTCGCCCAGCACAACAACCTGATTGAGCGCACCTACCGCCTGGAGGGGCGCATGGACGAGGCGGAGCATGGCTTGCAGGAGATTCGCGGGCGGATAGCGTAACACGACTTTACTCTCAAGCCCTAAATGACACACCTCAGGAGTGAGGTATATAAATACTACATTGAGAAACAGAGGTAAATGTAATGAGTACCTACTGGATTAACGTTCCTTCTGGACAGACTGTGCATCTGCGCAGTGAAGCTGAAACGAACACGAGCAACGTGATTACCGAACTGCCTCGTGGTTATCCCGTTACGCGGGTTTTTTCTCTCGACCCTTTCAAGTATGTTTCTGTCTGGGATTGCATTGATACCATTGAGGGGTATGTTCACCAGAACTATTTGACGGGCGTGCCGTCCACCTGTGCCAGCGATGAGATGTACATCCCGCGATATAGCACCCCCGCTTGGAAGCGTTCTTCCCATTCCGGGAAATACTATCTGCCTGTGAAGCGCATTCAGAGCGATCTGTATGATCTCGGCTACACGGACGTTGGCACTCCCGACGGCTACTACGGGAAAAACACCGAAACCGCAGTGAAGGCTTTCCAGAAGGATAACAACCTCACGGTTGATGGTATCTTCGGCAAGAAGAGCAAGCTGGCGCTGTGGGAACTGGCTGACCGTCGCGGATAACAAAATCGGCTTGGGTGGAACGCGCGTCCACCCAAGCCCCCGATGGTCATTCCTGCATCACCGTTGGAATCCACGTTTCCTCCAGCCACGTTTGCAGCGGCGCTGCATCCGTGAGCGAGCCGACGATGGTCAGCAGCAGATCGTAGACCGCCGTATCCCCATAGAGGCACTGGGATGCAACGACTACATCCACGCCACCGGGAAGATTCAGCCCCACCTCGACGTAATCGTAATTCGTCAGCAGCGGATAATTCAGCATCCCATGCGTGGCGTAAAGGTGCATGTCGTCGGTCAGGGCGAAAATCAGCGACGAATCGCCGATAGCTTCCCGAATCTCGTCGATGCCGGAACTGCCCTTGTGGGTCACGACCACCACCACATAGGTTTCATCATCCATGAACACCATCGTCCCGATTTTGTCCTCCACCTCCACCGTGCACCCTTCCGGATAGGCGAACGTCACCTGCCGCGCGCCGCGTGAAGCGTAGGATTCCAGCAGCATCGGCGCTTCCTCGGCACTTCCGGCGGCAGGAATCAGCAGGAGCAGCGCCATCAAGGCGGACAAAACACGTTTCTTCATCAGAATCTCCCCTTTCGTTGTCGGATGATGTACCATTTCCACAAACAAAACGCTTTTCCTCCCATTTTTCTTCCAGCGTGAAGAAAAAGATTTGCACAGAAAGGATGATTGCATGAAAATCAACTGGTCGCTTCGTTTCCACAACAAGGTTTGGCTGACGACGCTGCTGGCGGTCGTCTGCACGTTCGTGTTCAACCTGCTGGACTTGTTCGGCATTGAGACGACGGTAGCGCAGGAGCAGGTGATGCAGCTGGGCGCGGCGCTGCTGTCCCTGCTGAGCACCCTGGGCGTTGTGATTGACCCGACGACCCCGGGCGTCAGCGACAGCCAGACGGTGATTGAGCGGAAGTAAATGAAAAGGCAGGTACACCCATTTGCGCGGTGTACCTGCCTTATTTGTTTATTTTCCCACGCAGAACCTGCCGAACACCTCATCGAGCAGCTTTTCCTCCACCTCATCGCCCGTGATTTCCGCCAGCGCCATCTGCGCCTGCTGCAAGTCCACGCCCGCCAAGTCCACCGAATAGCTGCGAAGCGTTTCCTCCGCCTGATGCAATGCGGCAACCGCCCGGCGCGCGGCTGCGATGTGGCGCGGCTGGGTCAGGGTGAGCTGGTCGCTGACAGCGGCTTGGGACGCAAGGTAGCTTTTCAGCGGCTGCAAACTGTCCGGAACACTCGCGGAGACGGTCAGAATCGGCTTGTCGTCCGCCGCGTCTTGCAGGTTGCTTTCCGTCAGCACCGGCGGCAGGTCGCTCTTGTTCAGCACAATGCAGCCGTTCCGCCCGTGCAGCGTGCGCAGGAGCGATTCGTCCTCGGCGGATAGCGGGCGGCTCATGTCCAGCACCAGCAGCACCACGTCCGCGTCCGCCAGGGCGCGTCGCGCGCGGTCAACGCCAATGCGCTCCACCGGGTCGTCCGTGTCGTGCAGGCCGGCGGTGTCCGTCAGGTGGATGACGCTGCCGGAGAGCATCAGCGTGCCCTCCACCAAATCGCGCGTCGTGCCGGGAATCGCGGTCACAATCGCCTTTTCCTCGCCTAAAAGCGCGTTGAGCAGGCTCGATTTGCCCACGTTCGGCTGCCCGCACAGCGCAACGCGAAGCCCTGATTGCAGCAGCCGCGCGGCGCGCTCGTCGCAGGCGTCCGTCAGCGTTTTCGCCAGATGTGCAATGCGCGGCGCAAGGTCGCTCGCGGCTTCCTCTTCGCTGATTTCCTCCGGATAGTCAATGCACGCCGCCACGCCCGCCTGAATGGCGTACAATTCGTCCGCCGCCTTGCGGATGAATGACGACGCGCCCCCGGTCAGCTGGCGCATGGCGGCTTTGCGGCTCTGCTCGCCCTGCGCGGCGATTAAGTCCATCACGGCTTCGGCTTGGCTTAAGTCAATTCGCCCGTTCAAAAATGCCCGGCGGGTAAATTCGCCCGGCTGCGCTAAGCGTGCGCCGGAGGACAGGCACAGCGCAAGCACCTTCTGCGCAACACAGCCGCCGCCGTGCAACTGGAATTCCACCACATCCTCGCGTGTGTACGATTTGGGTGCGCGCATGATGACCGCCATGCACTCGTCAATGCGCTCCGTATCCTCCACAATATACCCGTAGGTTAGCAGATGCGTCGGCAGCGGATGTTTCCCGCCGACTGGGCGGAAGATGCGGCGTAAAATGTCCTCCGCCATGTCGCCCGACACGCGGACAATCGCAATGCCGCCCTGTCCCGGCGCAGTCGCGATGGCTGCGATGGTATCGCTCATGCTTCTTTCTCCTTTCGCGCCCAGAAATCCGCGGTTGAAATGGGTTCGCGCCACGGGGCGGCCGCGTCCGCCGCCAGCCATGCTTCGCGGTCGGCAATCGTCAGCCCCATGCCTTCCGCAACGTGCTTCACATGCCGAATCAACCGCAAAACGCCTTGATACTGCCCCGTTTCCATCTCTTGCAGGCACATCCGGCTCATTTCCGGCGCTTCCTGCGCAAATCCGCCGGAAAGGTACGCGCGGGCGTTTTCCGTTACGTCGTAGGGCGCACTGCACGGCGTGAGGTCATCGCCATCCCAGATAGCGAACATCGCCCGCGCGCCTGTGCCCGTCTCGTTCAGCCCGGCGCTGCCCGGATTGAACGCCCGCCGATGCCCGGAAGTGACATCCCAGCAGAGGTGATTATGCCCCGAAATCAGCAGCGACACGTCTTCCGGCAGCGCCTTCAGCACCTCCGGCAAATCCGGCGGATAAACCAAATGGTACGGGTCGCCGGGCGTGCCGTGCGTCAGCAGTGCCGAACCAATGCGGACATTCACCGGCAAATCAGCCAGCGAAATGCCTGACAATTGCCGCGCCGTCACACGCAGCATCGCCCAGTTGTAGCCGGCAAAATCATCCGGATGCAGCAGCCGCTCCTCGTGATTGCCCATGAGCATCGTCGCGCCGAGTGAACGCAGGGTTTCGACGACTTTGCGGCTTTCCGGACCGAAATTCACCTGATCGCCAAGGGAAATGACGCGCCCGCAGGACTGCGCCTCCGGGGTCGAAAGAATCGCCCGAAGCGCGGCGAAATTGCCGTGAATATCCGCCATCAGCAGGGTACGCATGGGCGAAATCCTCCTTATACTATTTCCAGATAAGAATGCGCCAAGATGCGCCGCGAATTTTTCATTCTGGCTAACGTGAATGAAACGCAGCGTCACCACCGCGCCGCCCACCATGATGCTCGGCGGATTCGGCAGGGCGTGCAGCTGGCGTACGGTTTCCTCCATGCTCGGCAGGGTCGTCGTCATCAGCGCGGACAGACCGACAAGGCGGATGTTCTCCTTCACCACCGCGTCCACCACCGTTTCCGGCGGCACGTCGCGCCCTAAATCCAGCACGTCGTAGCCGTAGTTTTCCAGCACCGTGCGGACGATGTTCTTGCCAATGTCGTGGATATCGCCCTTGACCGTCGCAATCACGATGCGCCCCTTCTTGACGGGTTCGCCGCCCTTCGCCGCCAAGCTGTCGCGGATGACGGAGAACACCGCCTGCGCCGCCTGTGCCGCGCCCAGCAGCTGCGGCAGGAACGCCACGCCGCGCTCGTAGTCCGTGCCAACCTTGTCCAAGGCGGGAATCAGGTGCTTTTCAACCAGCGACAATTCGTTTTCGGTCGCCAGCGCTTCCTTCGCCAAGCGCGCTGCGTCTGCCTTGAGGCCGCGGATAATCGCGTCATCGAGGTTGGTGACGGCGGCAGCTGCTTTCGCGGTCGGGGCAGACGAAACAGCGGCGGCGCGCTGCTTTTCAGCGGCAAGCGCGGCTTCCGAGCCAAAGCGCTCGACATACGCCGCGCACGCCTCGTCCTCGCCGCTAAGCACGCGGAACGCCGCGACCGCGTCCATGATTTCCTTCTGATTCGGGTTGATGATAGGCAGCGTCAAGCCCTCGTTCAGCGCGCGAATCAGGAACGTCTGCGTCATCAGCAGGCGGTTCGGCAGCCCGAAGGAAATGTTCGACACGCCAAGGACGGTTTGCAGCCCCATGTCGCGGTGCACCGTGCGGACGGCGGCGAGCGTCTCCTCCGCCTGATCCTGCTGGGCGGAAACGGTCAGCGTCAGGCAGTCGATGAACACGTCCTCGCGGGGGATGCCGAAGCGTTCCGCCGCCTCCACAATGCGCTTCGCAATTGCGACGCGCTCTGCCGCCGTTTTGGGCAAGCCCTTCTCGTCCAGCGCCAGACCGACGACCGCCGCGCCGTATTTTTTCACCACCGGCAGCAGCGTTTGCAGCACTTTCTCTTCGCCGTTGACGGAGTTGACCGCCGCTTTGCCATTATAGACGCGCAGGGCGGCTTCCAGTGCGGCGGCGTTGGTGGAATCCAGCTGAAGCGGCACATCCACCGCTTCCTGCAATTTCCTGACCACGCGCGGGAGCATGGCGACTTCATCCACGCCCGGATAGCCGACGTTGACGTCCAGAATCTGCGCGCCCGCGTCCACCTGCGCAATGGCGACATCGACGATGTAATCCAAATCGCCCGCCAATAACGCCTGCTGGAAGCGCTTTTTGCCCGTCGGGTTGATTCTTTCGCCAATGACCCGCACGCCGGAGATTTCCAGCGGCATCGTCGGCGTGCAGAGGAAGCTGCCGTGATGAATGTCGCGCGCGCCGGGCGTCATGGTGTGCACAGCGCCGTGCAGCGCGCGGATGTAGTCGGGGTTCGTGCCGCAGCAGCCGCCGACGATGCTCACGCCTGCGCCCACCACATCCACCATCGTGCGTGCGAAATCCTCCGGCGGCAGGTCATAATGCCCATCAACCGGGTCGGGCAGACCCGCGTTCGGTTTGGCAATCACGGGCAGGGTCGTCACGCGGCAAAGCTCCTGAAAGAGCGGCAGCAGCTGCTTCGGCCCCTGCGAGCAGTTCAGCCCAATGGCGTCCGCGCCCAAGCCTTCCAGCGTCCGCGCCATGGACGGAATTGTGCAGCCGGTGAAGGTGCGCCCGGTCGCGTCGAAGCTCATCGTCACCCACACAGGCAGCGTCGAATGCTCCTTCGCGGCAAGCAGGGCGGCTTTTGCCTCGTACAGGTCGGTCATCGTCTCGATGCAGATAAGGTCAGCGCCCGCGTTCACGCCCGCGTCCACAATCTCCGCGAACATATCCACCGCCGTCTCGAACGGCAGCGTGCCCATCGGTTCGAGCAGTTCGCCCAAGGGCCCAATATCCAGCGCGACGCGGGCGGATGTGCCGATGCACGCCTTTTTCGCCGCTGCAATGGCGGCAGACACCACGTCCGCGACCGTGTAGGGCGTTTTCTGCATCTTCCGCCGATTCGCCCCAAACGTGTTCGCATAGACGATTTCCGTGCCCGCTTCGATATATTGCCGGTGGATATTCGTCAGCAAATCCGGGTTGGTGATAGCAAGCAGCTCAGGAATTTCACCGAGCTTTAGCCCGTGGCGCTGGAGCATCGTGCCCATTGCGCCATCCAGAAAAGTCAGCTTATGTTCCACAGGTTTTTCCTGCCTTTCGCAAATTGCAGCGCGTCCGCATCGCGCAAAAGTCACAGCCGCGAATCCGCGCCTGCTGCGGGGTGTCCGACAGCCCAATCACGGCGGTGACGCTCTTGAGCGGGTTCATCAGGTTCGATTCGCTGAGGGTGACGCCCAGCCGCCGGGTCGCGTCAGTCAGCGCCAGCAGCGGGCTTTGCACGTCCAGCGGCAAATCGCCGTAGCCGGGGCTGAAGCGGTCGGTGAGGTACTTGCCGGGCAGCTTCGCGGCGATTTCGCGCTCCGCCGCGTTGCAGCCCGCTTCGACATACGCGCCGCCGAAGCCGTCCAGCAGCAGCGCATCCGCAAAATCCCGCGCCTGTACCTGCCGCGCCAGCGCATCGAAGGTCGTGCCGAGGGTGCAGACAAGCAGCGCCGCGTGGGAACACGAGCGCAGCATAACCGCGGCGGTTCTGCCGGGCAAAACAAGCTGCCCGCCAAAGAGCGACGGCATCCCGTTTTCCCACGCGATTTCGGACACGCGGTAGGTGCAGCGCGGCGTGACGGTTTTCATGCACTGCGCGGCAATTTCCGCCATTTTTCGGTGCATGTCGCCGCTTTCGTCCGCGCGAACGCCCGCGTAGCGCAGGGCTTCGTCAAGGTCAGGGGTGATGGGAGAAGCGTCCATACGTCACCTCGTCAAAATAAGGATACAAACGCATTCCAAGCGTTGATGAGGTTCTCCGTGTGAATGGGCTGGGCAAGCGCCGCTTCCAGCGCAATCAGCACCACCAGATGCAGCGGATAGAGGGCATAGCCGACCCAGCGCGGCATTTTCACCTGCTGGCTGATGGGCAGCAGCATCAGCGGCAGCGCCCAAACTGCCATCGTTTGCAGCCGCAGCCACGGCGAAATCACCGCGCCGACGGCGGAGGAGGTCAGCGGCGTGACATCCTGCCCGAACAGGTTGGTTACGCCGACACTGCTGCCGCCCCAGTACAGGCAGAACGCAATCATCACGCACGCAATGCCCGCCCGGCTGCCGCGCACGCCGTAGAGCAGCATCACCAGCATCACGCCGCGCCAGCCGTAGTCGCACCCCAGCAGTTGCGCCGCGAAGAGTGCCAGAATCGGCGCCCAAATGTGGCTGAGCAGCTTTTTCGCCTTCAAGCCCCACACGCCGCACAGCGCGACGAGCAGCGTCAGAAAAATGTTCGGCTGATTCCAGCTGTGATTGAGCGCGACCATGTAAATCGGCTGCGACACCAGCCCAATCAGCATTAGCCGCCCCAGATATTTCGGCACGGAGCGCGTGTAGCTGATGCCCACGACCATGCACCAGCAGTACAGCGGAAAGGCAATGCGCCCCAGCATCCGCATTTCGGCAATCTGTGGGAAGAGCATTTTGCCCGCGTGGTCAATGAACATGAACACGAGCGCGAGGATTTTCAGCACGCCGGTGGCGGTGCAGCCCGCAATGGCGGGGTTTCGGCGCGCGGCGAAGTCTTTGGACGGCATAGGGGGAATCTCCTTTCGGCAAGGAATCTGATTCAGTATACCGCAAATTCAGGCAGGAATCAAGGGACTTTCACCTGCCCATCACGCGCGGGATGTAGAATAAACGCTGAAAAGACAGAAAAGGGGGGATGCGGATGCAGCGGAAGCACATTATCAGCCTGTGCATTCTGCTCTGCGTGCTGGCGGTGCTTGTGGCGTTTCGTCCTTCGGCGGATGAAACCATGCCGCTGACGGGCAGTGCGTCCGCCGGGCTGATTCTGCTTGACGGGCAGTCGGAGGGCTTCTATGTGCTGGCGGTCATCGACCAGAGCCGCGCCGACCGTGCCGGCATCGAGGCGGGCGACACGCTGCTCACCCTGAACAGCCAGCCCCCTGCCGATCTCACCGCGCTGGATGCTTTCTTCTCCGCCCAGCAGCAGCCCTGCGTCATCACCATCCAGCGCAAAGGAAAAACACTTGACATCCATCTTCCCGCCCCATAACGGTTGCTTTTCGTCCCGGATTTGGCTATAATGAAGGCGTAGGAAACCCAATTCAGCACATCAAACCAGAGCAAGAGGTGCTAACCTATGACACTCTTAATCGTTGACGATGAAGCCCGCATCCGCGACCTCATCCGCAAGTACGCCGCCTTCGAGGGCTACAACGTCGAAGAAGCGTCAAACGGCATGGAAGCCATCGAAAAGTGCCGGCAAAAGAACTATGACCTCATCATCATGGACGTGATGATGCCCGAACTCGACGGCTTCTCCGCCTGCCGCGAAATCCGCCGCAAATCCCAAGTTCCCGTGATTATGCTTTCCGCGCGCGGCGAGGAGTATGACCGCATTCACGGCTTCGAGCTGGGCATTGATGATTATGTCGTCAAGCCCTTTTCGCCGCGTGAACTGATGATGCGCGTGTCCGCCGTTTTGAAGCGCACCGCCGCCAATGTGCCCGCCGCGTCCGACGGTGAGCAGGTGACCATCGGCGATATGGTGGTGGACTTCGCCGCGCGCCAAGTGACCATCAAGGGCGAAAAGCTGAATCTGTCCCCCAAGGAGTACGACCTGCTGTTCTACATGGTGCGCAACCGCGGCATTGCCCTGACGCGCGAGAAGCTCATCAGCGACGTATGGGGTTACGACTTCTTCGGCGACGACCGCACGCTGGACACGCACATCAAGCTGCTTCGCAAGAGTTTGGGCGAATATGCGGATAAAATTACAACGCTTAGAGGCGTTGGCTACCGCTTTGAGAAGGACTGACTTTTTTTCCTTCCCCTACTGGGTGATAACGAGGTGTTTCGCTATGCGCAAAAATCCGAAAGAAAAAAAGCATCCCCGCATTCGCCGCCGAGTTTTCGCTTACTTGGCGGCGTTTGTCGCGTTCGTCCTTGCGCTCCTGTGGCTGATGCAGATTGTCTGGCTGGACGACTTCTACCGCTGGGACAAAACGCGGCAAATCACCCAGGCCGCCGACGCGGTGGAGAGCAACATCGGCAATGAGCAGTTGTCCGCGCTGATGGACAGGCTCGCGCAGCAGAATGACGTCTGCATCCTCCTGCTGGACAGCAGCAAGCATGTGTTTTTGTCGTCGGATGACATTCATTACTGCCTCATCCACCGCATGAGCAGCCGGGATTTGTCCTTCTGGTGCTCAATGATTCCCGAAAACGGCGATACGCTGACGGAGCTGTTCAACATCGCCCCATTCGGCGGCGACCAGTACAACAGCCATCAATTCCGCGGCAACGTGCCGAAGATGGAGGACGACAAGAAGCAGAGCCTGCTGTGCGCGCGCCGTGTCACCCTGCCCGACGGCACGGGCGGGTATCTGCTGCTCAACTCCATCATCACCCCGCTGGACAGCACCGTCGCGACATTGCGGACGCAGCTGATGCTCATCACCATCATCGTCCTCCTTGGCGCAACGCTGCTGGCGATGCTGATTTCCCGCAAGGTGACGCGCTCCATCGTTGAGACGAGCGAAGCGGCGCACTCCCTCTCGCGCGGGCAGTACGAAATTCCCCCGCATGGCTGCGAGTACCGCGAAATGGCGGAACTGAACGGCACGCTGGTATACGCCGCGAAGGAGTTAAGTCAGGTGGAGAACCTGCAGCACGAGCTGATTGCCAACATCAGCCACGACCTGCGCACGCCGCTGACGATGATTGGCGGCTACGTCGAGATGATGCGCGATATTCCCGGCGAGGCGACGCCGGAAAACATGCAGGTGATCATCGACGAGACGCAGCGCCTGACAAGTTTGGTCAACGAACTGCTGGATTTCAGTCGCCTGCAGACGGGCGCGCTGGCGTTCAATCCCGCGCCGTACCCATTCACCGCGTCTGTGCAGGCGATTACCGACCGCGTGAGCCGCATGGTGCAGCAAAACGGCTATCAGGTGGTGTTCCATCCGCAGGCGCAGGTGAAGGCAATCGCGGATGAACAGCGGATTGCGCAGGTGGTGTACAACTTAGTCGGCAATGCGCTGACGTACACGGGCGAGGACAAGACGGTCGAAATCCATCAGGAGGTCATCGGCAAGATGGTGCGCCTGACAATTCACGACAGCGGCAAGGGCATTGCGCCGGAGGAACTGCCGCTGATTTGGAATCGCTACTACCGCACGCAGGAGACGCATAAGCGGGCGATTATCGGCAGCGGCTTGGGCTTGTCGATTGTCAGGAGTATTCTGGAAAAGCATGATGTGCCGTTTGGGGTTGACAGCAAGGAGGGCGAAGGAACGTCGTTCTGGTTTGAGCTTCCGCTGGCGGAGGGTTAAGTTCACGGATAAACACGCGGAAGAATTATGGGAGTGAAACCAACTCAATCGCGCGGAGGGGTCAAGGGGGGATTCCCCCTTGCAGGGTCAAGGGACAGCGTCCCTTGCGGGGCTTGGGGCAGCGCCCCAACTGCTGCACCGTTCAGCCTATTCCAAAGGAAAAATCAAGCCGGGCAGCTTAGCCGCAGGCAGCGAAGCGTCCCTGCGCAGTAACTTTGCGCGTCCTCAGACGCGCCCCCAAGCTGCTCTTTCCGCCCCCCTTGCACATTGTCGCGCCAGATGGGCGCGACCACATAGCCGCGCCAACCGCCCTCGAACGCATGAACTCCCATGGAATTTTCGCCTACCCCCTTCCATTTCCGGGATGAGTATGGTATAGTAGAAAGGTACGTCTGTATATAATGGAACGACCACGGAAATGTAAGGAGAAAACCCATGATCACGGTAAGCAATGTTTCCCTGACCTTCGGGGGTCAGAAGCTGTTTTCGGGTGCGGATTTGAAATTCATGCCGGGCAACTGCTATGGCGTTATCGGCGCGAACGGCGCGGGCAAATCGACGTTCCTGCGCATTTTGTCCGGCGAGCTGGAGCCCACGACCGGCACGGTGACGATTCCCGCGGGGCAGCGCCTGTCCACCTTGAAGCAGGATCAGTTCAAGTACGATGCCTATCCTGTGCTGGACACGGTAATCATGGGCAATCAGCGCCTGTACGACATCATGAAGGAAAAGGACGAGCTGTACGCGAAGCCTGATTTTTCTGACGCGGACGGCGAACGCGCTGCCGAGCTGGAGGGCGAATTCGCGGAGATGGACGGCTGGAACGCCGAGTCCGACGCCGCGACGCTGCTGACCGGTCTGGGGCTGCCCGTCGAGATGCACACGATGCTCATGGGCGACCTGAAGGGCGGCGAGAAGTTCAAGGTGCTGCTGGCGCAGGCGCTGTTCGGCAATCCGGACATCCTGCTGCTGGACGAACCGACGAACAACCTTGACAACCGCTCCGTCGCGTGGCTGGAGGATTTCCTGATGAATTTCCCCGGCACGCTGATCGTCGTGTCCCATGACCGCTGGTTCCTGAACAATATTTGCACGCATATTGTCGATATCGACTTCAATCAGGTCAAGCTCTACGTCGGCAACTACGACTTCTGGTATGAATCCTCCAAGATGATGCAGAGCCTGATGAACGACCAGAAGAAGCGCCGCGAGGACAAAATCAAGGAACTGCAAGCCTTCATTCAGCGCTTCTCGTCCAATAAGTCCAAGGCGAAGCAGGCGACCAGCCGCCGCAAGCTGCTCGATCAGCTGACCATCGAACAGATGCCCGCTTCTTCCCGCCGCTATCCGTGGGTGTGCTTCACGCCTGAACGCGAGGCGGGCAAGGACATCCTGCAAGTGTCGAACCTCAACTACACGCAGGACGGCGTGCAGCTGCTCAAGGACGTGTCCTTCATCGTCACCAAGGGGCAGAAAATCGCCCTTGTTGGCTCGAACGAACAGGCGCAGACCGCCCTCTTCCGCATCCTCGCGGAGGAAATCAAGCCCGACAGCGGCAGCTTCAAGTGGGGCGTCACCATCTCCACCAACTACTTCCCCAAGGACAACAGCAAGTATTTCGACGGCTGCAACCTCAACATGATGCAGTGGTTCGCCCAGTATTCGCCCGAACAGCTGGAAACGTACATGCGCGGCTTCCTCGGCCGGATGCTCTTCTCCGGCGATGACGTGTACAAGCCCGTCAGCGTGCTTTCCGGCGGCGAGAAGGTGCGCGTCATGCTCTCCCGCATGATGCTCTCCGGCGCGAACTTCCTCATGCTCGACCAGCCCACCAACCACCTCGATTTGGAATCCATCACGGCGGTCAACAACGCGCTGATCAACTTCCCCGGCAACGTGCTTTTCACGTCGCAGGACCACCAGTTCATCACGACCATCGCCGACCGCATCATTGAAATCAAGCCCGACGGCACGATTGCCGACTACTACTGCGGCTACGAAGATTATCTGGAGAAGATTCGCGCGCAGGAAGGGTAAAGAAAATCCGCCGCACTTCCGTTTGCTGGAGGTGCGGCGGTTCTTTATTCGTGCTGTTCCTTGAAATCATCCATAACGACAATGCCGACGCTGTTCAAATCGTACGGCGTCGCCTGATAGACGAAGTAGTTCAGCCAGTTGCAGTACAGCAGATTCGCCGACGAGCGCCACGAGCAAATCGGCGCGCGGGTGTCGTCGTCATCGGGATAGTAGTTGCAGGGCACATCGGGGTGGAGCCCGGCTGCTTTGTCGCGCAGGTACTCCTTCTCCAGCGTGTCCGCGTCGTATTCGCTGTGACCGGTGATGAAAATCTGCCGTCCGCCGTGGGTGGAAATGGCATACACGCCCGCTTCGTCGCTTTCGGCGAGGATTTTCATCTCCGGATGCGCCAATATATCCTCCCGGCGGACGGTCGTGTAGCGGCTGTGCGGCACCATGAACGTATCATCAAAGCCGCGGAAGAGGATGCTGTTTTTATGCACGACGCGGTGGCGGTACACACCGGACAGCTTCTTCTCCATCATGTACTTCGGCACGCCCCAGTGGTAATACAGCCCCGCCTGCGCGCCCCAGCAGATATGGAACGTGGACGTGACGTGCGTTTTCGTCCACTCGAAGATGGCGCACAGCTCGTCCCAGTATTCCACGTCCTCAAACGCCATCCGCTCCACCGGCGCGCCGGTGATGACCATGCCGTCATACGTCTTGTCGCACACCTGATCGAACGTCTTGTAGAACGCGAGCATGTGCTCCTCGGACGTGTTTTTCGCGACGTGGGATTTCACCATCAGCAGCTCCAGCTCTACCTGAATCGGCGTGTTGCCCAGCAGGCGCGCCAGCTGCGTTTCGGTGGCGATTTTGGTGGGCATCAGGTTCAGCAGGAGGATTTTCAGCGGGCGAATATCCTGCGTTTTCGCGCGCGTGTCGGTCATGACGAATATGTTTTCGCTCCGCAGCGCGCTGGCGGCGGGCAGGTCGTTCGGAATGCGGATTGGCATGATGCTGTTCCCTCGTTTTTGCGTGTTGATGGCGGGATTCGGCGCGATAGATGCGAATCTCTATTTTTATTATACTGCTTTTGCGGGAAATGTCAAATAGGGGATGAAAAAGCACCGCCGATGGATGCTGGCGGCGCGGGGGATGATTGTGCGAATCCTGCATCAGCGGCAGGATTGTCTGCGGGCACTGTTTCTGGATGAATGCCGAAGCGGCGTCTCCCTCACGCTGAGAGAGACGCCGCAGCTTATCGAAAAAGTTCACCAGTCGGTGGTCTTTTCCGCCGACGAGCGCGTTTATAGAGATAATTCCCCACAAGCAGGAAATTGCTTTCGCACAGGATGCCGCCTGCGCCGCTTCGGCGATTACTTGCCGTCCGGCTTCATCAGCATGTCCTTGTCCAGCATCGCCGCGTCTCGGGCAAGCACCTCGTCAATCATGGTCTGCAGCGCCTTCATCTGCTTCTCGCTGTTGATGCCGCCCAGAATTGGCTCGCCCACCATGTTGCCGTTGCGGTCCACCACCACGGTGGTGGGGAACGCCGTGATGCTGTAGGTCAGCTTTCCTGCCTCGCTGTCCGCAGGGAAGTAAATGTTCTGATACATGGCGCCCTTCTTTTCCAGAATGTTCTTGGCTTCCATGATCATGCTTTCGTCGCCGCCGATGGTGTCCGCGTTGATGCCGATCACCGCGCCGCCCTTCAGCTTGAGTTCTTCGTTGAGTGCGTTCAGCTCGCCCAGTTCCCCGATGCAGGGAGCGCAGGCAGAGAACCAGAAGTTGATCACCGTGACGGAATTCTCCTTAAACAACTCATTGCTCACGGGATTGCCGTCTAAATCCATGCCCTGGAAAGCAGGGAACTTCTCGGACGAATCATCTTCCACACGCATGTCCTTGTCATCCATGCTGCCGTCCGTCATCATCATCCCTTCGCCGCCCATGACGATGCCGCCGCCCGCCGTCACCACGCCGCTCTCCAGCGCCACGTCCGAGCCCGCCGTCACGTCGTCTTTCGGCATGAGCCTTTCCATCTCTTCGTCCAGCCGACGGATGGTCTCAATGTCCTGCTGAAGTAGCTTGTACTCATCCTCCGTGAACTTTTCCTTCTTCAGTTCCAGCTGCGCCGTCAGGTAATCGGCGTAACTCATGCCCATGTCGGGTTGCTTGTCCATCATGCCGAAGAACCGGTTCCACAGGTCCATGTTTTTCTCGAACACGGCGTTCATTTCGGCAGTCAGCATTTCCAGCTTCTTTTCGGCACAGTCGCATTTCTCCCCGCAGCTGCACTTTTCATCGCACATGCCCGTCATGCAGGCGCAGTCATCCATGGCCTTGCCATTGATGATGCAGGTGCAGGTTTCCTCCATGGTCTGTGCCTCGTCCGTTCCGGACGGCTTCGTGCAGCAGGCGGAAGCCGCTCCTATGGTAGTCAGCATACACAGCGCCAGCAGCAGCGCAATCCAGGTCTTCTTCATTGAAAATGTCCTCCGTTTCTTTTCTGTGATTATTTCTCCACGGCTTGTTTGCCGGCTGGATTCTCTTTTTCCTTTGCCCCGCGGCTCAGCCCGCAGCGGAAGCTGACCGCGCCCGTGGGACACGCCTTGACGCACATGCCGCAGCGGATGCATTCGGGATGATCCGGTGTCTTCGTCACGTCCACGTCCATCTTGCAGGCTTTCTCGCACCTGCCGCAGTGAACGCATTTGTGCGCGTCCACCTGCATTCCCGTCAGCGATACCCGGTTAAACAGCGCGTAGAACGCTCCCAGCGGGCATAGCCACTTGCAGAACGGGCGATAGAACAGCAGGCTCAAGACGACCACTGCGCCCAGCACGACGCTCTTCCATGTAAACAGGCTGCCCAGTGCGCTTCGGACGCTCTCACTGGCGAGGGACAGCGGAATCGCGCCTTCCAGTACGCCCTGCGGACACAGGTACTTGCAGAAGAAGGGATTGCCCATCCCCACCTCGTTGGTGAAAATCAGCGGCAGCGTCACCGTCAGCAGCAGAATCAGGTACTTGAGATACCGCAGCGGTCTGAGCTTCTTCGTGGACAGCTTCTTCTTGGGCAATGGAATCTTATGAATCAGCTCCTGAAACCACCCAAAAGGGCACAGAAAGCCGCACACAAACCGCCCCAGCAGTACCCCCAGCAGAATCAGCGTGCCTGTTACATAATAGGAAAACTTGAATTTGGACGAGCCGATTACCGACTGCACCGCCCCGATGGGGCACGCGCCTGTTGCGGCAGGGCAGGAGTAGCAGTTGAGCCCCGGCACGCAGACGGTCTTGCCCTTTCCCCGGTAAATCTGCCCCTTAAGCAGATTGGGCAGGTGCGGATTTGTCAGCAGCACGGCGCAGGCCTGCGCAAATCCCCGAAACCGGGCGAGAAATCCGGAAACGGGCGGAGCCTTCGAAGTTTTTTTCTTCTTATCCAATGCCCACACACTCCAGGCAGATTCGGACGGCCTTGGACAGCACCGTGGCGGCCTCGCCCCGCTGTGCGCCGTAAATCAGCATCGCCGCGCCCAGTATCAGCACGCCCAGCCTCACGACGCGCCTGCCCGCAGCCGATGAAATGAGATTCATGAAGCTTCCCTCCTTTTGTCTTCTCGCAGGCTCATTATACGATAGCGGGGGTAAAATCTACTTTAAAACAGAAAATTTTATGCGCATTTTATGCCGATATGCTATACTGGACATGATCACACGAGCGCAAAGGAGGCGCAGTATGCGGATTTTGATTGTGGAGGACGAGCGGGCACTGTGCGACACGCTGGTCAAAAGCCTGAAGCAAAAGGGCTACGAGGTGGATGCCTGCTATGACGGCGATTCCGCGCTGGACTGGCTGCTGACGGAGAAGTACGACCTGCTTCTGCTGGATTTGAACCTGCCTGGACGGGATGGCATGGATCTGCTGAAAACGCTGCGGGAGCAGGACCGGGAAACCCGTGTGCTGATTCTTTCCGCCCGCAGCCGAATCAGCGACAAGGTGGAAGGGTTGGACTGCGGCGCCAACGACTATCTGGTCAAGCCCTTTCATCTGGAGGAGCTGGAGGCGCGGGTGCGCAGTCTGACCCGGCGCAGCTTTGTGCAGCACGACGCGGTGCTGCGCTGCGGGGAGTTGTCCTTCGATACGGTAAAACGGACGGCACAGGTAAGGGGCGAGGTCGTCGCGCTGACCCGCAAGGAAAACGGCATATTGGAATACCTGCTGCTTAACCAGGGACGGCCGGTAAGCCAGGAGGAGCTGATGGAGCATGTGTGGGACGGCAGCGTGAACAGCTTCAGCAACTCCATCCGGGTGCACATCTCATCCCTGCGCAAAAAGCTGAAAGCGGCGCTGGGCTATGACCCGATTCTGAACCGCATCGGCGAGGGTTATCTGATGGGAGGCCGTGAGCCATGAAACGACTTTTGAAACGCCTTTCTCTGCAATGGCGAATCACACTGCTGACCATTCTGCTGCTGGCGACTGCCTGCGTGACCATGAAAACGCTTTTGTGCTCTTCTGGTCATGCCTATATGGACTCCATCGGCAATTATGTGATGCACTATGTGCAGGAGGATCCGCAGGCCGTCCGCGTCGACATTCCTGACGAGCAGTGGAAGGATCTGTCGGAGCGCTTCAATGGAGAGTTCGTGTTGGAGCTGAGCGGCGCGAAGCACAGTTTCTGCATTCGCGGCTGGTACATCGCGCTGGCGGTGACGGCGCTGGGCGGCGCAGTGGCGTATTTCGTCAGCGGAAAGGCGCTGAAGCCGCTGAAGCGTTTTACCGCGAAGGCAGAACGCGTGCAGCTGCAGAGTTTGACGGAAATCACCCTCAGTGAGGATGAGGCCGTGGAGTTCAGCCGGCTGAGCCGTGCCATCAATCAGATGCTGCTGCGGTTGAATCAGGCGTTCGACGCACAGCAGCAGTTTGTGGGCAACGCCGCCCATGAGCTGCGCACGCCCCTGGCGCTGATGCAGGCGCGGCTGGATCTGTACATGGCCACAGACCACGGAGATAATCGTCCGGAAACCGCAGAAACGATTTCCATGCTGCGGGAGCAGACCGAGCGGCTATCCAAAATGGTGCGGACGCTGCTGGATATGAGCGACTTGAAGGCTGTGCCTCGCACGGACAAAATCCAGCTTGCCCCCATGATTGAGGAGGTGCTGGCAGATCTGTCGCCGCTGGCGGAAAAGAGCGGCGTGGCGCTCTCTCAATCCGGCGAAGATCTTTGGATTACCGGCAGCGACGTGCTTGTATATCGATCGATTTTCAACCTGGTAGAGAACGGCGTAAAATACAATCATCCGGGCGGCAGCGTACGCGTCGCCGCGTCGCGCCGGGGCAGCAGTGCGGTGATCGAGGTCAGGGATACGGGCTGCGGCATCCCGGAAAACTTCAGAGAAAGCGTGTTTCAGCCTTTCTTCCGGGTGGACAAGTCCCGCAGCCGGGAAAAGGGCGGCGTGGGGCTGGGCTTATCGCTGGTCTGGGAAATCGCTCAGCTCCACGGCGGCAGCGTACGCATCACGGAGAGCGGCAAAGACGGAACCGTGATCGAGCTGACACTGCCCATCTCTGCGGAGGAACAAGGCATACCATGCGGATAAACCAGTGCGGGACAGGCTACGAAAGACTCCTGCCCGTTCGTTTGTCTTGAAAACACTGGTTTTTCAGTCGCTTGTATGGTATAATACTATTTCCAGATGAAAAGGCGCAAGCAGATGGCACAGTTGAATCTGGAAATAGTATTATATTTGTTCTTTCAAATACGGGCAGGAGGTGGATATATGGCTGCCGCGAAACGAAAATCCATTGCGAAGCTCTGCCTTGCGCTGGGTCTGTTCGTTCTTGCCGGTTTTTTTCGCCAGGCGGATCGCGTGGGCGCTCCGCTGCCCTCTGCCGCTTTCTTTCTGCTGACCAACCTGATTTACATCGGTCTGGCCATGGGCTGGGGCTTTTCCATATCTCGCAGGATTCTGCACCGCTGTGATCGGCGTTGGCTGCTGCTTGGATGCGCCATGGCCGTGCTGTGGCTATTCCTGCGTACGGTCAAATATCGCTTTTTCAACGACGATACTGTTACACGCTATCTGTGGTATTTGTATTATGTGCCGCAGATTCTTGCGCCGCTGTTCAGCCTGTTCGCCGCGCTGCAGCTTGGGCGGCGCGAGGGCGACACGTTTTCGCTCCGGTGGTATCTGCTATTTCTTCCGGCGATATGCCTGATTGGCGGCGTGCTGACCAACGATCTGCATCAGATGGCCTTCCGTGCCGCGCCGGGCGCTGCAACGCTATCAGCCGACTATATTCACGGCTGGGTGTACTATCTCGCCATGGCGTGGATTGTCGTTCTGCTGCTGGCAACCGGGGCTGTTATCTATTGCAAGTGCCGCGTGTCTGAAAGCAGGCGATACGCATGGGTGCCACTCTGTGTATTTCTGGGCGGATTTACGTTGTGCGCGCTGAGTTTTGCTAACATCTACACGTTCCACAAGATACCGGAATGCTGCTGCCTGACGTTTGCGGCGTTCTGGGAGAGCTGCCTGCAGGTGGGGCTGCTGCCAACCAACGACCATTACCGCTATTTCTTTTCCGAATCCACTGTTGCCGCGCAGATTGTGGACGAACAGGGCATCCCCGTCTACCGCGCGAAAAATGCGCCGGAGCTCACCGCCTGTCAACTGAACGCAGCAGCGCGCGAGGCGATTCTGCTGAACGCGGACACACGGCTGCAAAGCGCGCCGGTGCAGGACGGGCGCGTGTACTGGGTGGAGGATATTTCGAAAATCAATCGGATTCAGGCGCAGCTTGCCGAAATCAACACCTGGCTTTCGGAGGAAAACGAGCTGATTCAGGCGGAAAACGAGCTGAAGCGTCAGCGCGCGCAGATTGAAGAAAAAAATCGGCTCATGGACGAAATGATTGCGCTCGTGCAGCCTCAGTTGCTTCAAATCAACCAGCTTCTGGGCGAAGAAAGCGTTCAAAAGCTGGATATTCAAAAATTAAAGCAGATCTGTCTGCTGGGCGCGTATGTCAAGCGTCGGGTCAATCTTGCGCTGATTTGCGATAAGAAAGCGGTCATCCGCGCGGACGAGCTGACCCACTGCCTCCGAGAATCGCTGACTTATTTGACGCAGTACGGCGCTGTCTGCGCGCTCCATCAGGAAGGAACAGACAGCGTATGCAGCTGCCACGCGCAGAGCGCTTACGACTTCTTCGAGGATTGTCTGGAGGCCGCGCTGCCCTCGCTCAGCGCGCTGATGGTGCGCGTGGAATGCGGCAGGCGTTTTTCCATTCGCCTGATGATGGAAGACGCGGCAGGTTTGCCGAATGTGGACAAATACAAGGTTCTGGGGAAGATAACCATTGACGATGCGGACGGCGCGCTGTGTGCAACGCTCGCTTTTGACCTGGGAGGTGAGCGCGCATGACTCCACTTTACGCCGGTTTGATGTGCACATTGCTGCTAAGCGGAACGGTTGCCGGTCTGTTCGGCTGCATGAGCGCCGTGCGCTGCCATCGGCCCTTTGTGTTTGCAATTTGCCTGACCATCGTTTCGCTGGATTTTGCAGCACTGGCCATGTTGCTTTCCCGGCTGCCGGAAAGCGCGGCGCTCTCGCCTTCGCCGTGGACGGCTGCGGCGCTGCTCCTCACGGTGCTCAGCCTTTCTTCACTGCTTCTATTGCGGCGCAAAAGCAGGCGGCAGCTTTCGCCGGTTTCCATCAAGGAAAGTTGTGACCATTTGCCAAGCGCGCTGTGTTTTGCGTGGGAAAACGGGCTGCCCTGCCTGAAGAACCTCAAGATGGACGAACTGAGTCATCTGCTCACGGGAGAAGCGCTGCTCAACGCGAACGTTTTCTGGAAAGCGATTGAATCGCAGCCTATCGTCACGCTGGAGAATGGTCAGACATGGAGCTTTGAGCGCGTACAGATGGAGATGGCAGGAAAAAGCATTTACCAAATCACCGGCACGAATATCACCGAGGAAGCGCGGCTCCAGCGGGAAGTGGAAAAGGACAACCTTCGCCTGAAAGGCATGAACCGGCGGCTTCGGCAATATGGGCAGGACGTACAGGAAGCGACGCGGGAAAAGGAGATTCTGCGCGCCAAGACCCGCGTTCACGACCAGATTGGCCGCGCGCTCCTGCAGACCCGGCAGTTTCTCTCCGGCGCGCAGGGCGATGCGGAAAGCGTCTGCGCCGCGTGGCGGCAGAACGTTCGGCTGCTGCTGGGAAAATATGCGGATGAACAGCCTGTCGACACATTTGATCAGCTTGCCCGCGCCGCGCGCGCCGTCGGCGTGACCATCGAGCGCCGCGGCGTATTTCCGGCGGAGGACACGGAGAGCGCGCAGCTTGTAGAAATCGCCGCCCATGAATGCCTGACGAATCTGGTTCGACACGCGGGCGGTACACGGCTGGAGATTATCGGCGGGAAAACCGCGTCCGGCTGGCGCGTTCGTTATCTCAACGACGGCAGCACGCCGGAAGGCCCCATCGTTGAAGGCAGCGGTCTGACCGCGCTGCGCGCACGGGTGGAAGCCGCTGGCGGCGCGATGGAGATTGCTCACGCCCCGCGTTTTGAACTGACGCTGACATTTTTCGAGGGGAGGCAGGAGATTCCATGAAATACAAAGTCATGATTGTCGAGGATCAGACCATGCCCCGCGAGCTGTTCGAACTGCGGATTCAGGCTTCGGAGCGCTTCGAGGTGGCGCTGTCCATCGACAACGCCGCGCTGGCGGACGTATACTGCCTGCGCTTTCCCGTGGATCTGATTCTCATGGACGTAGTCACGCGCGGCGGCGAGAGTGGGCTGGACGCAGCGGAGCGGATCAAGCGTACCTTCCCGCAGATGAAAATCATCATCGTGACCTCCATGCCGGAATGCTCCTACCTGAGCCGCGCGCGGGAAATCGGTGTGGAGAGTTTCTGGTACAAGGAGGAGCAGCGCGAAAGCCTGCTGGACGTGATGGCGCGCACGATGGCAGGCGAATCCGTCTATCCGGACACAACGCCGGAGCTGCAATTAGGGCTTGCCAGCAGCTATCAATTCACCAGCCGCGAGCTGGAGGTGCTGCGCGAAATGACCGGCGGCGACACCAATCAGGAGATTGCCGAGCGACTGCACATGTCCGTAGCAACCGTCAAGACGCACATCCTCAACATGCTGGAAAAGACCGGCTTCAGAAATCGTACCGAGCTGGCCGTGCGGGCGCGGGAAATCGGACTGGTGATCCTGAACCGAAAAAACTGAATAACATGGTGAAAGAGCTGCCTGCGGGCGGCTTTTTTGTTTTGCGGTGAGAAAAATAGCCATTTGGTTGATGTGCAGCACTTTCATTTCTGCTATTCTTAACGTATAAGGGGGGAGTTCTATGAGAAGCATCGTTGTCAGTATGCAAAACATGCTTTTATCAGAGGCCGTCGCACGGACGCTTGCGGAAACAGGAGAGTTCCGCGTGGAGCAGGTTCTGCCCGGAAAAACCAGCGATACCTTCTCACTCTGCCGGGCCATGCAGGCGGATATTCTGCTGATGGAGGTCAGCCGTCTTCCCGCCTACACGCTGGAAAACCGCCTGAAGCTGATCGCGTGCGTACGCAAGGTAATGCCGAACTGCAAATTCGTGCTGCTGTGTGATGAAAACGTCGATCCGGAATTGGCGCACCGGGTGATGATTGTCCGGCAGGATCGATTGATTGATGCTTTCCTCTATGCTTCCGTTACCCACGCCTATCTGACTGCCGCGCTGGATGCGCTGTGAGAAAGGAGCGACCGCCATGAAAAGACGATCCCAAGGGGTGCTGCGAAAAGGCTTCGGCAATCAAACATTTTTTGAGGGACTGATGGAGGAATACGGATTTAACACGTTTGTCCTCTAATATACTATTTCCAAATGAGAATGCGCCAAGATGCGCCGCGAATTTTTCGCTCTGGCTAACGGGAGTGGAATGCAGCGTAGCAGCGCTACGCTAAATGGACGTGGTTGTGCCCGGCGAATTGGACGGTTTCACGGTGGATGTGATCGGTGTCAGCGTGTTCCGCGGGGAAACCATCACCTCGCTGACATTGCCCGAAACCGTGCTGGAGCTTCGAAGCAACGCCATCAGCACATGCGACAACCTGACCCGCGTTTCCCTGCCCCAGAGCCTTGTGGTCATCAACCGCATGAACTTCTTCAGCTGCACGGCGCTGACGGAAGTTACCATTCCCGCAGGCGTGCGCTATATCGGCGACGCTTCATTCAGATACTGCGACTCGCTGCGCAAGATTACCTTTGAGGGTGTATGCCCTGCAATCGACATTGACTGCTTCAGCCTTCTGCCCGAGGGCGCGACGGCTTACGTCCCGGACGACCAGCTGGATGCCTATATAGCGGCGTTTGAAAATGCCGGCAGTGAAGTAAGCGTCCAGCCCAGCGGCAAAAACGCCGTGATTGTGGAAAACAACGGCTATGTGGAATCGGAGTTCGATTTTGATGCTTCCACCGGCACGATTACCTCCTACAACGGCTACGCCACTTATCTGGCCATCCCCGAAACCATCGGCGGCGCGCCGGTAAAGGCCATCGGTCCCGAGGCGTTCGCGCACCACACCTATCTGGCGCTGCTGGAACTGCCTGAAGGGCTGGAAACCATCGGCGATCGCGCGTTTTATAACTGCGAAACGCTGGCCCGCGTTCACTTCCCCTCCACGCTGAAGTTCATCGGCGACAGCGCGTTTTACAACGCCTACAAGAGCAGCATTCTGGAGCTGCCTGAGGGGCTGGAACATATCGGCGCATACGCCTTCTATTTTGCCGGCATCAAAGGCTTTCTGACGCTGCCTGAGGGGCTTAAAACCATCGGCGAAAGCGCGTTTGAAGCCTGCAGCAACATGGGTGGCAATCTCTATCTGCCCTCGACGCTTGAGTCAATTGGCTCCCGCGCCTTCAAGGGCGACTACAACATTCAGTACATCGTTCTGGAAAGCCTGACCGCGCCCACGCTGGGCGAGGACGTCTTCGCGGGCTGCGATTATCTGTACGACATCGACCTGAACGCGCACGGCACTCGTCAGGAGATGCAGCAGTGGCAGGCGTATGTGGACGCGCTGGGGCTTCCCTGCCGTGTGTGGCGCGCGCAGGATCCGACTGCCCAATCGCCTGAGAAGGGCGCGTATCGGTACGAAAACCGCGTGTTGACCGAATACACCGGCACAAAGACGCGCATTCACCCCCATCTCACCGTTTCAAAGGAGGCGGTGGTCGGTCTGGGCGACGGTGTGTTCAAGGGCAGCCAGACCATCGAATACTTCTCCGTCGCCCACAACGACGAATTCACCACCATCGGCGCGGAGGCCTTCATGAACAGTTCCCTCCGGAATGTGGATCTGTTCGACTCCGTGACCACCATCGGCGCGCGGGCGTTCGCGGGCTGCACGCAGCTGGAAGCCCTGACCCTGCCCGACTCGCTGACCACCATCGGCGAAGGCGCACTCGACGGCCTGACAGGGCTGAAAAAGCTGGTGATTCAGTGCAATCCGGCAATCATCCCCGCAGGCGTGTTTGCAAATCTGCCCGCTTTGAGCGACGTGACCATCGAATTCGGCGCAATCCCGGCGCATATGTTTGAGGGCAGCGGCGTGACCGTGCTCACGTTGGGCGCGGGCGTGACCGAAATCGGCGACAGCGCGTTTGCCAATACCGCGCTGACAAGTGCCGAAATGCAGAACGTGACCGCCATCGGCGCGGGCACGTTTGCCAACACCGCGCTGACAAGTGCCGAAATACAGAACGTGACCGCCATTGGCGCGGGCGCGTTTGAAGGCTCCGCGCTGGAGCGTGTACAGCTGAACGCGGCCGCTTCCGTAGGCGAGAGAGCCTTCGCGAACACAAAGCTGACGAAGATGGTCATCCCCACCGCCGGCAGTTTCCCGCTTTCCGCCGTCGAGGGCACGAGCGCCGAGCTGCGTCTGCCCGCCGACGCGACCGATGAGCAGCTTGCCGCGTGGAACGAGACGCTCCAGCGCCCGTGGTACGACCCCATGCTGCGCGAAGGCGAAGTAAGCAAATTCGTAAAGATGCCCTTCGAGCCAACTCCCGCCGAGAACTTTGAGTTTGATCCGGATACCGGTCTGATCGCCGCCTACGTCGGAACTGACGTGGATGTGGTCGTGCCGCGCGAAATCAACGGCGTAACCGTGGTAGGCTTCAAAAACTACAACGCCTTTGACGCGTGCCATGACTATACAGATTCCTCTGTGACGAGTGACCGTACCGAGTGGGTGCGCCTGCGCACGCTGGTGCTGCCCGAAACAATCAAAGAGCTGCCGGACATGATGCTCGCCTACTGCCAGCAGCTGGAAACCTTCGTCTGCTACGCGCCCTTGGAGAGCACCGGCGGCAATCAGTTTATGCTCTGCCGCAGCCTGAACAACGTAATCTTCGTCAACGGCGTGCGCGAAATCGACAACTACGCCTTCGACAGCGCGGGACCGCTGGGCAACCTGTACTTTGGCGAGCATCTCATAAGGATCGGCCAGCAGGCGTTCAATTTTGCCGGCCTCAGTTCCTTCGTCGCCGACGCGGAGCGTGTGGAATACGGCGCGTTTACTGAATGCAAGAACCTGACCAGCCTGCACTTCACCAGCAAGATGAAGGACTTCGGCGAAAACTGCAGCGTCAACTGCCCGAACCTTGCCGAAATCTGCTTCGACGGCTGCGATTTGACCGCGTCCCCCATGGGACTGATGATGAACGTCGCGCCCAAGCTGACCGTGCGCGTGCCCGAAGGCATGAGCGAAGAAAACCTCAGGCACGCTCAGAATTGCCAGAGCTGGAGCGAAAACCGCAGCGAGGTTACCGTAATCACCGAGCCATGCGCCCACGCGAAGCCCACGCTGCCCGATTTGCCTGCGCTGCTCCCCACCCTGAAGCTGGATGCAAGCGTGGAAACCGCCGCGCCCGCGCAGTCCGGCACGTTAGGCGCGGCTGAACCCGAAATTGCGCCTGAACCCAGCCCCATTCCCGAACCTGTCGCGCAGAACGCTGGCATTCCCGATGAATATCTGGGCGTGTGGTACGGCGTGCGCATGGAGATAGGGGGTACACCCTATCCGCTGGCTGACATGGGGCTGGATGTGACCTTCACCCTCGGCGCGGACGGTGCGGCTGAAATGAACACGAACGGCGACGTGGACAGCATCCATTGCGCCATGCAGGACGGCGTGCTCATGGCGGACGGCATATCGTTCACGCTGCAGGACGCGCTCCTCACGGTTTCCATGGACGACGTGACCATGGCGTTCAGCCGCGAGAAGCCGGAAGCCTCAAGCACGGCCGTCCCAAGCATCAACGAAAGCGCCATTATCGACGATTTCAGGGGCTTCTGGACGCTTGCGCGCGTCACAGCGGACGGCATCACGCTGCCCGCTGAAGCCGCTGAAATGGCGGGGGATACGCTGGTCATTTACGGCACTACCTGCGACCTGACCCTGCATGGTACGACGCTGGACGGTCTGTCCTGCCGCATGGACAATTTCACGCTGCTCATCTCCATCCTGAACGGCGAGGCTGCCGTCACGCTGCGCGAGGATGGAACGCTCAGCCTTGAAATGAGCGACCTTACCCTGTGGTACGAGCGTACCGGCGATGCCCCCGAAGCGGCCGCCGAACCAACTGCGGAATTCAATCCCGCAGGCACGCCCGAACCCGCCGTCGGCGCCGAGATTATGCTGGAAAAGAAGTACGTCATGACCGACGCGGATGTAAGCGGCTACAACATGACCGCCGCGCAGCTGGGCAATTATGAGTATTCCCTTCTCTTCCATGAGGGCGGCACCGTCAAATTGGTCATAGCAGGCGCGGATATTCCCGGTCTCACATGGGTCTTTGGCAAAGCGCCCACGGAAGCGGGCGAGGTCGACGGCATTGTCATCAACTATTACACACAGGCGCTGTACATCGTGCCCACGGAAAAAGGCTGCGATATGGACTATTTCGGCTCTATGCTGATCCATTTTGCGCCGGAAGAATCCGCAAAATAATGCCGTTTCTGAATGAAGCACTGCACTGTGCTACGCGGAACGAGCGACCGTCATTTCTTTTTCATTGATCAAACAAAAAGAGGAGGATTTTCCCCCATGAAGAAAATAATCGTTTTCCTGTTGACCGCACTGCTGATGTTTTCCGTGGCCTTCGCCGATTCTGTTCCGATGAGCAAAGAGGATCAAATCGCCAGTCTGGTGAAGAATTTTCTGGAAGAAAATGAATTTCCCTATGAATATGACGACTATACCTTCACCGTGCCCTTTTCCGTCGATAACTCGATGGAATACGCCTTTATAACCGTTTATATCTACGATGATATGCTGTCCGTGTCCGTGGACGCGCCGATTCACGGAAGCCGGGAGGTCTTTGAAAAGATGGCCGTGTTCACCACGCTGGTCAACAACGAGATCTACTATGCACAGTTCCGCCTCGATCTGGATGGAGACGAGTTCTATATCTCCTGCCGCTCCTGCAACCTGGTGGAGGACGTTCTCCCCGGCGAGAACGAGCTGTTCTACCTGTTCGCCATGCCGCACAGCTATATGGAAGATTACGGCGACGGCATCGTGGCGGTACTAAGCGGCGGCGATCCCTACGAAGCATTTGAAACCTGTCAGGCGGCGGTAGACGCGCAATGACAAACATCACCAATCCATACTTGAGCGCAAAGGCTGTCGCCAAGAAAAAAACGGATATTCCCGTTGTGCTGGTCTGTGCCATTTTTGCGGCGGCGACCGTCTCCGCGACGATAACGATGTTTTCGCAGGGGAAAACGCTGTCCGGCGTGATGGGTATTTTCCTATTCGCTGCGCTCATAACGCCTGTCTTTCGCATTCTTCGCCATGCATACCGCAGAGCCTGCGCGCGCCGTATCGCAGGCGCGCTCCTCCCGCTGACCGAAGAAAGCCTGACCTTTGACCAGCTGGGCACGGTTCTCTCCTCCAGCAAAGCCCTTGAGCAGCTCAGATCGCTCATCGGCACGGGATACCTGCAAAACCTGCAGATTAACGCGGTGACGCGCACGGTTGCGCTGTACACGCCGGAGGGCACATTCGTGCAGTGGATCTGCCCCGGCTGCGGCGCGAAGAACAGCGGCCGACGCGGCAGCGCGCCGCGCTGCAAATACTGCGGTCAGCCATACGCAAAGTGACGACCAGCCCTCGGCATTCGCGACAGCAAGAAAACGGCCGATTTCTGCGCCACGCCGGGGAATATAGCACAATTTTCAAGCATCGTCAATTGTGCGCAAATGCAAACGCGCCCGCCAGCCTTTCCGCTGACGAGCGCGTTCTATTTTTATACTATTTTCAAATTCGCCGCGTAGGATTTCATACGATTTCCAGATAAGAATGCGCCAAGATGCGCCGCGAATTTTTCATTCTGGCTAACGTGAATGAAGCGCAGCGTAGCAGCGCTACGCTAAGTGGAATGAGCGGACGCCAGAAGGGAAAAGGCGCAAGCAGATGGCGCAGATGAATCTGGAAATCGTATCACGCCCGCAGGGAATCTCACTGCCCCGCCGCCGGCGTTGGCAGCGGCTCCGGCGTGCGGTCATCCGCCGTGACCTCCGGCGTGGGCGTCGCCGACAGTTCCTCCGCATACAGCAGATTCAGCGTCTTGACATCCGCCGTCCCCGTCGCAGACAAACTGTTCGCCTTCTGGAACGCCTTCACCGCGTTCTGCGTACCTGCCAGGAACGTGCCAGAGCACTTGCCCGAATAGTACCCCAAATCCGTCAGCTTCCGCTGCATCCAGTACACATCCTCGCCGGAGCTGTTCACTTTCAGCGTCCGGAAGGGCTGCGGCGGCATCGCCCCGGCGCGGTAATCCGGCTCGGCGGTCGGCTGCGGCGTGACGTAGGGCAGCATGTTCTTCGTGTTCAGCGAGGGCAGCTTCAGCGCGGCGCGGAGTTCCGGGTCAGCGGGCATATCGTTGCGAATCGTGACGACCGTCCCTGCCCCGCAGTTGTTGTAAATCCACTTCGCATCCGCAACGGTCAGGCGAATGCACCCGTGCGACGCGCGCTTGCCGAGGTTCTTGTAGGACTTGACCGATAAATCCATGGTATTGACCGTGTTGTAAATGACGGAATGGAACGCAATGGACGAGTTGATGCGCGTCCAGTACTGCGCGTGGCTGCCCCACTCCGGGAAGTAGCACCAGCGCGCCGTGCGCCCGTTGAGTGTGAATGTGCCGATATCCGACGGATTCTTGCGTGTGCCGGTGGAGCAGAGCATCTGCCGCACAACGACAGTATAATCGCCGTTTTCGTCGCGCCCGTAGACGGTCGTCACCTGATTGTTGACGTCCACCGTGATGGCAAACGGCACAGGCGTCGGTTCGGGCGTAGGCTTCGGATCATCAGTCGCGGCACGCACATCCGGGTCGTTGAACAGCGCGTTCCATGTGTTTTCGCCCACGATGCCATCCACGCTCAGCGCGTTCTGCTGCTGGAATGCCTTCACCGCGTTGCGCGTATGCCCCAGAAAATTGCCGCTGATGTTGCCGGAATAGTACCCCAGTTCCGTCAGGCGGGTCTGCACGAGCTTGACTTCTTCGCCCTTGGACTTGTTGTATTGCAGTTTCTTGACGAACGCCACCGTCGGCGCGGGCGTCGGGGTGGTGGTTTCATCTGAGAGGTGCATTCCGGGCGTGGGCGACGGGGTGGGCGTCGCCGCGGCGGACGAATCCCGGCTGATGGCATCACCGCTGAACAGGCGTTCCAGCGTCTGCACATCCGCTTCGCCCGTAATCGGCAGGGCGTTCGCCGTCTGGAACAGGCGGATGGCTTCCTGTGTCGCGGGCAGATAGCGCCCGGAAATCTTGCCCGTGTAGTAGCCCAGCGCCATCAGGCGAATCTGCGCCTGCCGCACGTCCTCGCCCACGCATCCCAGCCGCAGCGGGCGATAATCCGCCGCATAGATGGCTTCCTGCGTCGCTTTGTCCGCCATGCCCGTCACCGCAAGGGCAAAATCGCGCTGGAAATCCTCCACCGCGGTTTTGGTCGCCTCGCCATAGCGCCCGGTTACGTCGCCGCTGTAATAGCACAAATCCGTCAGCGCGGTTTGCAGGGCGGACACGTCGTCGCCCTCATCATTCAGGGTTAAATCGCGCGTGATGTTCGCCGCGCCCTCCGTCCACTCCACGCTGTCATCCGGCACGGCCTCCCCCGCGTCCTCCGCCGACGCGAAAGGCAGTATCATCATCACCGCCAGCAGGAGCGCCGCCAGCGTTCGTTTCCACAAAGGCATCAAAAGCACCTCGTTCATGCTGATATTCAAGGATACGATTCTATTGTACTGGTTTTTTGCGCAGTTTGCAAGCGGATTTTTCCCCACGCGAAAGGCTGCCAAGCGTTCTGCGCCTGACAGCCCTGCGGTTATTGCCATTAGGAAGTTATTCTTTCAGCGACACCTTGTGTGTCTCCTGATTTTCGCCTTCCGCTTCCGGCTTAGGTGCTTCTACCGGAACATTCTGCGCTTGCAGGTTCTCCAGCTTCTCGGCGATGGCCTGCATATTCGCGGCGATGCTGCGGATGTTCTCGTCGCGCGTTTCCTCCACCCACGGCGAACCATCCGCCGGACGGATTGAATCAACAGCGATTCGGATGAGGTCAATCAGCGCCCAAATGCCAAGGCCGCCCGCGGTAAGCAGCTTCAACACGCCCAATGCCGTGTAGCCGAGGTAGAAGCGGTCAACGCTGAAGAGCCCCGTGAATCAAGCCCAGCAGCCGAAGCACCACCGCCAGCACGATAAATGCCCGATTCAGCCCTTTTCTTTGAATTTCCACGTCATTTCCCTTCCCTTGTGATTCCTTACTTTCATTCTACCTTCCCCTCAAAAAAACTCAAGCACTTTCTTTCTGAATAATATAATTTGGGTATTCCTAACAAAAGCATTCCAAATTGTTGTGGAACTTCACAAGCGGATTCCGCTGCTTGCGCCATCCGGGCAGCAAAAAAGACTGCCCGCACCCGGCAGGCAGCCTCGCTTCTGATAAGCCCCTCATCAATATCGGTAGTTATACTGATAGCTGCTGAGCCCATCCATGATCGACACGCCCATCACCATCCCGACAATCGACAGGATAACCGCCACGATGACCGCCACCAGCACGCCGCACCAGTAACCGCGCGCAAAGTTGCGGCGGTTCAGGTTGTCGTCATTCAACGCAAAGACGATGGCAAGAATCCAGCCAATGACCGGAAGCGTGAACAGGATGCCATAGCCCACATACGCCCACGGCGACAGCAGTCGATACTGATTGTTTTCGTTCTCACTCATGCAAAAAGCCTCCTTTTTCATCAGGCGGATTTGTCCGCCGTGATACCCCTTTCAGTTTTCCCTTACTCCTGATAGTCCTGCAGCGACACCGACACCATCCGGCTCACGCCCTGTTCCTCCATCGCCACCCCGAACAGGCTGTTGCAGCGCTCCATCGTCCCCTTGCGGTGCGTCACGACGATAAACTGCGTTCCCTTCGAGTATTCCTTCAAATAATCCGCGTAATACCCGATATTCGCGTCATCCAGCGCAGCTTCAATCTCATCCAGAATGCAGAACGGCGTGGGCTTCAATTTCAGCATCGCGAACAGAATCGCAATGGCCGTCAGCGCGCGTTCCCCGCCGGAGAGCAGCGATAAGAGCTGCAATTTCTTTCCCGGCGGCTGGGCGTTGACCTCGATGCCGCAGTTCAGCGGGTCGTCCGGATCCATCAGCTTCAGTTCCGCGTGACCGCCGCCGAACAGGCGCGTGAACGTCTCGGCGAAGTACCCCTGCATCTTCGAGAAGTTCTCGACAAATGTAGACCGCATCTGAATCAGCAGCCGCTCGATGAGTTCGCGCAAGTCCATTTCCGCGCGCTTCAAGTCCTGCTGCTGGGCGGTCAGGTCGTCCACGCGCGCCTTGGTTTCGGCGTATTCCTCCACCGCCCCGACGTTGACCGTCCCCAGCGCGCGAATCTGCCCTTGCAGCTCGGCGGCGCGGCAGTCGCTTTCCTTCTCGTCGAAGGGCGTGCGGCGGAACTCCTCTGCCCCGGCGTAGGTCAGCTTGTAGGTGTCCCAGATGCGGTTTTGCAGATTCTTCTGGTCGCCCTCGATGCGCGCCTTCGCCAGCTCGGTCTTGTGCAGCTTCTCGCTGTCGCGGTTGTAGGCTTCGTGCAGGTTCTCCATGTCGCTGAGGATGTCGCGCAGGTCACTTTGCGCCTGTGAACGTCGCTGCTCGATGGCCTGCGCGGCGCTCTCCTGCCGCAGCTGCTCCTTCTGGCGGCGGGCGGATTCGGCTTCCTCGCGCTTCATGTCGTTCTCGTCAATGGCGTCCAGTTCGTCCATCTCGTGCAGCAGCTGTTCGCGGCGCTCCTGTTCGCGGAGGATTTGCGCCTGATCCTGCTGTGCGTGGGCTTCGTCGCGCTCCAAGTCGCTTAAGCCGTGGCGCAGGTCGGACAATTGCAGCGTGCGCACCATCAGGCGGTCGTTTTCCGCGCTGGCTTCCGCGCGCGCCTTGACCAGCGCATTCTGCATTTCAATGGTCTTTTGCTCCATCGCACTCTGGTCGCCCTGCGCGCCCGTGCGCTGATGTTCAATGGTCTCCAGCTGCTGGCGAATGTCCTCCAGCGACTGATGCAGCTGCACGCGCGCCTGCTCAGTCTCCTGCATCCGCTGCAAATGGGTGTTCAGGTCGGCGGATACGCTTTCGCGGCGCGCCTGTTCGCGGGCGACGGCAATCTCCTGCTGATGCAATGCGTTCACCGCGTCGCTGACCTTCTGCCGCTTCTCCTGCGCCGTCTGCTGACGCTGCGTCAGTTCCTGACGGCACTTGTCCAGTTCCGCGCGCCCGGTTTGCAGCTTCGCGGTCAATTCCTTCAGTTCACGCTCGCGGCTGAGCAGGTTGGACACCTTCGATTGCGCCGAACCGCCCGTCATCGAGCCGCCGGAGTGCATCACGTCGCCTTCCAGCGTCACCAAGCGGAACGCGTGATTGCCCGCGCGCATAATCGGGATGCCGTGGTCGAGGTTGTCAGCAATCACCGTGCGCCCCAGCAGATTTTCCACAATGCCGCGATATTCCGGCGCGCACTGCACCAGTTCACTCGCCACGCCGAGGCAGCCCGGCAGCTTCAACGCATTGCGCTCATTGCCATAGAGCGTTTTGCCGCGGATGGCGCTCATCGGCAGGAACGTCGCGCGCCCCAGCCGATTCTGGCGCAGGTAGTTAATCAGCTCCTTCGCCGTCTCTTCGGTGTCGGTGACAATGTTCTGCTGCGCCGCGCCCAGCGCCATGTCAATCGCCGTTTCGTACGCCTGCGGAACGGTCATCAGCTGCGCCAGTACGCCCTTGACGCCCGTCAAGCCGCGCTGCTTGGCGTAGGTCATCGCGCGGCGAACCGCCATGTTGTAGCCTTCCATGTCGCGCGTCATTTCGGTCAGGACGTTATGACGGCTCGCCGCCGCCTGCATATCGGCGGATTGCTTTTCGACATCCGCGCGCAAATTGGCATACGCGGTATCCGCCTCATCCGACGCTTGCCGCGCCTGCGCCAGCTTCTCCTGACACTGCTGCTGATGCTGATTTTCTGTTTCCAGCTGCTTTTCGACGGCAGTCAAGGCTTCCCGCAGGGCAGCTTTCTGCTCCTGCAGTGCCCCTCCGGATTCTTCAATCTCCGTCAAACGCGTTTCCATCTGCGCTTGCATCGTGTTCAGGCGCGTCTTGTCGTTGCGCACATCGGACAGGCGATTCATTTGGTCAATGACAGCGGCTTTCTGCGTTTCCAGCGCTGCGTCCGCTTCCTTTTCCTTCGCCTGCGCCTTTTCGGCGGCTTCCTGCGTCGCCCGGAGGATTTGCTCCGCGTCGGCAATCAGGCTGTGCTGCTTCTCCACGTCCGCCTGAATCCGTACATGATCCTTCTCGATTTCCGCCAGCCGCTCCTGGGCTTCCTCCTGCTCGCGGACGATGCGCTGCCGGTTCTCGCTGCGCGTCTCGCGGCGGCTTTGCAGGGCGGAGAGTTTCTTCTGCGATTCGTGCACATGCTCGGCGCATTCCATCAGTTCGGTGCGCGCCTTCGTGATGGCTTCCTCCAGCTGATCGATGCGGTTCTGCGTCTCGTCGCGGCGGGTGGTCTTGTCGGTCAGGTTGCTTTCCGTGTCCGCCAGAATCGTCTGGACAGTCAGCAGTTCGCTTTCCAGTTCGGACAAGCGCGCCCGCGCCCGGTCGGAGCGAATCAGGAAAAGGTTCAAGTCCAAATCCTTCAATTCGGTGGACAGTTCCAGATACACGCGGGCGTTGCGGCTCTGTGCTTCCAGCGGCTTCACGCGCTTCGTCAGCTCATCCAGAATATCATCGACGCGCTCCAGATTTTCCAGCGTCCGCTGCAATTTCTTGTCCGCTTCTTCCTTGCGCGCCTTGAACTTAACGATGCCCGCTGCTTCCTCGAACACCTGCCGGCGATCCTCGCTCTTGCGGGAGAGGATTTCGTCAATGCGCCCTTGCCCAATGATAGAGTATCCCTCTTTGCCTATGCCCGTATCGCGGAAGAGGTCGACCACGTCCTTCAAGCGGCAGGCGGTGCGGTTTAAGTAGTATTCGGATTCGCCATTGCGGTAGACGCGGCGCGTGACCATGACCTCGGCAGCTTCCATCGCCAGCGCATGGTCATCGTTGTCAAACACCAGCGATACTTCGCAGTAGGACAGCGGTTTGCGCTTCTGCGTGCCGTTGAAAATCACGTCGGACATGCTCGCGCCGCGCAGGGTTTTCGCGCTCTGCTCGCCCAGCACCCAGCGCACCGCGTCACCGATGTTGCTCTTGCCCGACCCATTCGGCCCGACGATGCCCGTTATGCCCTCATCAAAGACGATTTCCGTCCGCTGGGCAAAGGATTTGAAGCCATACAGCTCCAATTTTTTCAGCTTCATTTATTAACTCCCATAGCGGGGATGCCCGCTGGTTCATGGGTATTCCAATAAACACCCATAATAAGTATAGCACAAACCCTCTTCTTGGACAACTGCCGCCGCCTGATTTTCCATGCTTTTTCCCCTCCCTTTTTCCCTTCTACCCGTTGCAAAGGCGGGCATTTCCTGCTATACTGCAAGCAGATTCCTGCAAAGCAAAGGAGAAGCATTATGTTCCGTCCCCTCTGCGCGGAAAATCCGCTGCCTGCCGCTCGGCGCGTCTATGAATACCTGCAATCGCTTTCCGGCAAGTGCCTGACCGGGCAGATGGAAAGCCAATGGTGCCGCTCGACTGAGCATGAAATCAGCTATCTGACCGATGTCACCGGTCGTCAGCCTGCCATTCGAGGGCTGGATTTCATGGATAACGACTATCTGGGCGTGACGCAGCGCGCAAAGGACTGGTGGGCGCGCGGCGGCATTCCCACCATCTGCTGGCACACGGGCGCGGATTTCTTCTCCGGTTACCCCGAATGCCGCGAAAGTGAACTGGACTGGGCTTCCGCTTTTGTGGACGGCACGGAAGCGAACCGCCGTCTGCTGGATGGGCTTGACCACGCTGTCCCCTACCTCAAGCGCTTGCAGTCAGATGGCGTTCCGATTCTCTGGCGGCCTTTCCACGAGATGGACGGCGGCTGGTTCTGGTGGGGACGCGGCGGCGCGGCGAATTTTGTGCGCCTGTGGCGGCTGATGTACGACCGCTACACGCATGTCCACGGCCTGCGGAATCTAATTTGGGTGTTGGGCTTCTCTGACGCGACGGAGGATTTGCGCCCGTGGTATCCGGGGGACGACGTGGTGGACATTCTCGGCGGCGACAGCTACAAGGTCGGCGCGCAGGGGGATTTATACCGGCGATGTGCCGCGCTTGCCCCGACAGAGATGCCGATTGTGTTCCACGAGTGCGGACAGATTCCGACCCGCGCGGAGATGGACGCGGCGGCGGCCCCGTGGGCGTACTTCATGGTGTGGCACACCAGCTGGCTGACGGACAGCAGCAAGGGGAACACGCCAGAGTCGCTGCGGGTGATTTATCGGGATAGCAGCTTTGTGACGCTGCATCAGCTGCCGGATTTCATCGAAAGCGACGAATGATTGCTGAAAAACATGCAAGGAGGTTATTCTCATGACCCTTCACGAACAAGTCACCGATATTCTCGCCTCCGCTGTCGAAGCGCAGGAATGCGCAGGCATCAGCGTACTGGTGCGGCGCTGCGGAGAGGAAATGCTCTATACGCAGGCGGGCATGTCCGACGTTGCGTCGGGGCGGCTGATTCACCGCGACAGCATCTTCCGCCTGTACAGCCAGTCCAAGCCGATTACGGCCGCCGCCGTGATGCTGCTTGCGGAGCGCGGGCAGATTGACCTGATGGACGGCGTAGACCGCTATCTGCCGGGCTTCCGAAATGCGCGCGTCGTCGATAAGCAGGGCACGATTCGCCCCGCGACCCGCGCGCCGTGGCTGATGGAGCTGCTCGGCATGACGGCGGGCGTCTGCTACCCCGACAGCGACCCGGCGGGGCAGTATGCCGCAAAGGTGTTCGACGAAGCAACGCAGGAAATCCTCGCGGGCGGCGGCGTGCCGACGGTGGAGTTCTGCAACCGCTTGGGGCAGCAGCCGCTGTCCTTCCAGCCGGGCACGCACTGGCGCTACTCCACCTGCGCGGACATCCTCGGCGCGGTGGTGGAGGTCGTCAGCGGAATGCGCTTCGGCGAGTTCCTCCGCAAGGAGTTCTTTGAGCCGCTGGACATGGTGGACACCGGCTTCTACGTTCCCGAAAGCAAGCGAAATCGCCTTGTGACCGCCTACAAGCGCACGGAAAACGGACTTGTGCCGTGGACAAGCACCCACCTTGCCGTCGGTGTTTACGACCGCGAACCCGCCTTTGAATCCGGCGGCGCGGGGCTTGTTTCGACGCTGGAGGATTACAGCCACTTTGCCGATATGCTGCTGGCGGGCGGCACTTACGAGGGGCGGCGGGTTCTCTCGCCCGCAACAGTCGCCTGCATGACGCAGGCGCAGCTGAAAGACGCTGTTCGCCGCGATATGTGGGATTCGCTGGACGGGTACAGCTACGGCCACTTGATGCGCATTTGCGCTGAACCGGGGCGCATTGCCGGATTAGCTTGCGCGGGCGAATACGGCTGGGATGGCTGGCTGGGAACATATTTCGCGAACTTCCCCGGGCAGCAGATGACGATTCTGTCGATGCAGAACACGGTTGATTCCGGTACGACGCGGGTGGTTCGACAGATGCGCAACGCGGTTCTGGCGGCACTCAGCCGCGAAAATTAACCATAAAGGAAACGCGCTCAAGCCGGGGCGCAAAAAAAGGGTCAAGGGACAATGTCCCTTGCGGAGTCCAGAGGCAGCGCCTCTGGTGGGGCTTGGGGCAACGCCCCAACTGTTGGGCGTGTGACCATTCCAAAGGAAAAGTCAAGCCCGACACCTTGGTCGCAGGCAGCGAAGCGTCCCTGCGCAGTAACTAAAAATGTTTCGATAAAAGTCAAGAAACATGGGAGTGCATCCGAAGGAGTCCAGAGGGCGACCGCAGACTTCGTCTGTTTTCATTGCCCTCTGGTTGCTGCATAAAAGACCTATATTGGAAAAGCAGCCAACTCCGGCAGCCACGCTCCACAATTATATTATTATAATGAAGGAAGTACACACCATGCAATGCGGTGACTACACCTACCGCGTCATCGACACCGGCGCGGAAATCATGGAATACTACGGGCAAGGCGGCGCAATCAACCTCCCGGAAACGCTCGACAGCCTCCCCGTTGTGAGCGTCGGGCTGTGCGCGTTCATCATGCGCACCGACCTGACCGCCGTCACGCTCCCTAAAACACTCCGCCACATCGGCGGCAGTGCCTTCGAGGGCTGCTCGGCGCTGACAAGCATCACGCTGAATGACGGGCTGGAAACCATCGAGTACCGCGCGTTCGCGTCCTGCACCGCGCTGCGCGAAATCGCGTTCCCCGATTCAGTGACAACCGTCGGCGGCGCTGTCCTTTCGGGCTGCACCGCGCTGAATAGCGTCCAGCTGCCGAACGCGCTGACCGTCCTGCCCATGCAGGCGCTGATGAACTGCACATCGCTGGAATTCTTGGATCTCCCGGACACCCTGACCCGCATCGACCACGAAGCCCTGCGCGGCTGCACACACCTGACGGCACTCGCCATTCCCGCATCCGTGCGTGAAATCGGGCATGACGCGCTGACGGGCTGTTCCCGGCTGAACGCGCTGACCCTCCCCGCCCCCTTCAGCGCCCGTGCGCGTGACCTGCGCGTCGGGCTGGGGCTGATGACAGAGGGCGATACGCTCATCGTCGGCTCGTATCTGGGACAGGCAGAGAAGGGCAGCACCTACTCGGTCATCGAGTACATCGGTTCGGATACGGAACTCATCATCCCCGCGTTCATCGAGGGCTGCCGCGTGACGAAGTTCAATCAGCGAATTCTGGAGGACATGGACAGTTTGCGAATTTTGTCCATTCCGGCGGGGTTCGTGGTTGAACCGACGCTGGTGCCGGAAGGCGCTCAGGTGGTTGTGCGCCCGCAGGTTTAAGGTAACTTTCCATTTGCAAACACAGCTTTCACGGATGAAAGTTGGATAAAAAGGAGTGGTAAAGATGAAGAAACTGCTGAGTTTGCTGCTGATGGTGCTGATGCTGCTGGGCGGCGCTGCCTTCGCAGAGGAGAACGAAGAGGACACGACCCCCGTCGTTACGCCGATTGTCACGTTCAAGAGCGGATTCTACGTCGGGTATCTCGACCGCGAAATCAAAATCACCGTATCGTGCAAGAACAAAAGCAGCGCAACTGTGCCGGAGAAGTATCTGGAGCTGCGCAATCACCGCGGCGAAGTGCTGGAGCGCGCGTTCTGGCGCAATCCGCGCTACGACCTGACCTTCTCGGTCTATGTGACGGAGGACATGCTGGGCGGCAACAAGCTGTCTGTCTGGCTGGACGGCGAGAAAGTGAACGAAACGGATTCCTTCGCCGCGTTTTCGGACATCAGCCTTCCGCGTGTCACCCGTTTGACCCCCTCTGAACCCGCTGTCGGTGTGATGATTGTGTGCCGCGGCGCATCAGAAAAGCAGCTGACTGACATGCTGAACACGCTGGACAAATACGGCGTGAAGGGGACATTCTACGTCACGGGCGATTTCGTGCGCCGCAACCCGGAGCGCATCCAGCGCATCATTGACGCGGGCCACGAGCTTGGCAGCCACGGCAACAACCTCATCAACATGACCGAAGTCTCCTACGCGCGTGTGCAGGAGAACATCCGCGAGCTGAACGACCTGTGCGAAGAGACTTTCGGCGTACGGCCGCGGTTGTTCTGTGCGCATTTGGGCGCGACGAACAGCATCGTCACCGCCATTGCCCGCGCGGAAGGCGTAGAGGACTGCCTGTTCGCAATCGACGCGTGCGACTGGTCGGACGCGTATAAGGATAAGGTGTATCAGATGGTGTACCGCGTGACGAGCGACCGGGTGACGAGCGGGTGCGTGGTGCAGTTCCATATCAATGGGTATCATACAGCGGAGGTGCTGGATAAGGCGCTGGATAATTGGATTAACGTAAAGGGATTGCGCCCGGTGACGGTGGGTGAATTGATGCAGCTGTCGGGGCGGGATTTCCCCCCGCTCCCCGATTACGATTAAGGGAAGGGAAAAAGAGGATAAACACGCGGGCAAAGCATGGGAGTGAGACCAACTCAATCGCGCGAAGGGGTCAAGGGGGGGATTCCCCCTTGCGGGGTCAAGGGGCGGAGCTCCCTTGTGGGGTTTGGGGCAACGCCCCAACTGTTTCACGGGCGACCAACTCCAAGGAAGCCCCCAACAAAGGCGCAGGCAGCGAAGCGTCCCTGCCACTAACTTCGCGCTCCCGCAGGAGCGCCCCCAAGCTGCTCTACCCGCTGCTTGCACATTGTCGCGCCAAATGGGCGCGACCACGCTGCATGATTTCCGACCATAGCTGGTCTTTTCCGCAGCAGGGGATTTCGCCTCTGCGGAGGCGACAAGGGGGCAATAGAAACAGACGAAGTCTGCGGTCGCCCCCTTGACCCCTTCGGCGCTGCCACTTTTTGGGGCTATCTTCGGCTTGGCTTTGATTGTTTTGGGAAAATTTGCGTTAAGTTAGTCTCACTTAACTTTTTTCTTCCGCATCAAGCAGGAATTTTCGCCTGCAACCGCGAAATATCATTCTCGACCCCATGATTTCAGCATAAGGAGGAATTTTCCCATGTACGAAAAAGTATTTGCTTATCTGGATGCGCACGCGGAGGACTATGCCGCTCAGCTGTGCCGCTGGGTAGAAGTGCCGTCGGTGAAGGGCGAAGCCACGCCCGGTGCGCCGTTTGGCAAGGATGTGCGCCGGATGCTGGATGTGGCCATGGCGGACGCAAAGGCGTTCGGCTATGAAACCCGTGATTTCGACGGCTATGCGTGCGATATCACCCTGCCGGGCGAATCGGAAGAAGCCATCGCCGTGCTGGGACACCTCGATGTCGTTCCGGCGGGCGACAACTGGGCGACCCCGCCGTTCACCGCGACGCGCGTGGGCGACCAGATTTTCGCGCGCGGCACGAGCGACGACAAGGGCCCGGCGCTGGCGGCGCTGTACGCGATGAACGCCATCAAGGCAGCGGGAATTCCGCTGAAGAAGTCCATCCGCCTGATTCTCGGCTGTGACGAGGAATCCGACTGGGAAGACATGGCGTATTACTGCGCGCACACGGAAATGCCGGAAGTCGGCTTCTCCCCGGACGCTTCCTTCCCTATCATCAACACCGAAAAGGGCATGATTCACGGCTTCTTCACGGGCAAACTCGCGGAGGACGGTCTGCAGGTCAAGCAGCTGTGGATGGGTGAGCGCGTGAATGTCATTCCCGGCGAATCCAAGGCGCTCATCGCTGGCGGTCAGGAGGTTGCCGACAAGGTGGCGGCCTATGCCGAAAAGACCGGGCTTCCCTACACGGCGGAGGTGACCGCGGATGGCGTGTGGGTGACGGCGGAGGGCATCCCCGGTCACAGCGCGTATCCCGAAGGACGCCGCAACGCCATCGGCATGATGCTGGTGCTCCTGCGCGAGATGGGCGTGACCGGCGCGCTGAAGACGCTGGCGGACGCGGTCGGCATGGAGCACGACGGCGCGTCGCTGGGCTGCGCGTGCTCGGACGAGATTTCCGGCGCGCTGACGTGCAACATGGGCATCCTGCATATCAAGGACGGCAAGGTGACGGCGTCGCTCGACCTGCGCTGCCCTGTGGCGGCGGATTTGTCCGCGCTGACGAACGCGATTCGCGCGCACCTGCCCGGCTTTAGCGTCGATTCGCTGGAAATCAAGGAACCGCATCACGTTCCGGCAGACAGCAAGCTGGTGCGCTCGCTGCTGGACTCCTACACCGAGGTGACGGGTGAGCCCGCCGCGCCGCACGCTACTGGCGGCGGAACGTACGCGAAGGTGCTCAAGCAGGGCGTTGCATACGGCGCAGCATTCCCGGAGGATGAGGACTTGGCGCATCAGGCGAACGAGTACATCCGCGTGTCGCAGATGGTCAAGGCAATGAAGATTTATGCCGCAGCGCTGATGAAGCTGGCGGCGGAATAAGGGGTACAGGCAAAACAGGCTATGGCGAATGGGTCATAGCCTGTTTTGTATTGTGCTTGGTATTTGAAAACCGCCGGGCAAGTCTTTCGACCTGCTCGGCGGTTGATTTGTTCTTGGCTGATTACTTGACTTCGTCCCAGTCGACGATTTCGCCCGTGAAGATGTCGCAAATCTGATTGAGCGTCAGACCTTCGACTGCGTTGCCGTTATTCACAATGACCGCAATGCCGTCCATGCAGATGGTCACAGGGGTCAGACCCGCTTCCAGCTCGGACGCCTTGACTTCGCGGGAAGCCATGCCGATATCGAACGAGCCATCCGCAGCGCCGCGCATACCGGTGGAAGAGTCAGAAATCTGCACTTCGATGTCCACTTCCGGATGAAGCGCTTCGTAGGCTTCTTCCAGCTTCTGCATCAGCGGGCCGACGGAGGAAGAACCGCCGATGACAATCTTGCCTGCCACGGGCGCCGCCTGATATTCAGCCGGCTCTTTGGCGACGTACTTCTGCGCGGTCACAATCGCCTGACCTTCGGCAGAGAGAATCCAGTTGATGAAATCCTGCGCAGTCGCGGAGAGGCTGTCCGCCTTGTAAGCGATGTTGAACGGACGCGCGATGGCGTAATCACCGCTGGCGACGTTTTCAGGGGTCGCTTCGACATAGACGGCTTCCGCACCATCTTCGGGGTTGCGCGCCACCTTCAGCGCCTTCACGGACGCGTCCATCGAGCCGAGGGAGATGTAGCCGATGGCAGCAACGTCCTGCGAAACCGTGGTCTTGACTTCGGACGTGCCGGAGTACACAGCCGCTTCGACGGTGGTCATATCAACCCTGTTGCCGTCAGCGTCCTTCTGCTCAACGCCCGTCAGTTCGATGAACGCGGCGCGCGTGCCGGAGCCGTCCTCACGGGAAACAACGTAGATGGAGTCCGCCAGCGCGACGGTGAGCGTCAGCACGAGCGAGAGCAGGATAGCAGCAAACTTCTTCATTGCAGAAAACCTTCCTTTCTGTCCGGGACACCTTCCTGATGTCCTGTTGCCCTTGTCTTTTTCCTTGGGTACGCCTGTATGATACCGCGGGAATGTAAAGGCGGAAAGGCAGGTTAGGTTAAGATTGTGTTAATTCGGGGTAGGCTCTTCAAAAACACTGTTTTTCTCGTTTTTACTCAATTTCATCCCATTTTTGTTGAAGCGCAGCGATGAGTTCATCAATTGTCATTTCTTGATTGACGTAGTTTGTGATAATGCCTGTTTGATTCAAGTAACGAATAAACTCTGTATTAGGGAAGCGTGGAACGCCATCGTTCATTATTTCTTGGCGTAAATTTTCTGAATAAAATGGGAATTTGTCTCTGATTTCGTTTCCATATATTTCAGGCGATTGATAAACCATCTGACTCCAATTGCCTAATGCAATCTGACTTTGGCAGACTTCATCAGCAAAATCCGAAAGAAAGTTCTGCGCCTTTTGAGGATAAGCTGTGCTTTTCGGGATGCACAAAGCATACAAATCAACAACAATGCAATTCATTCCATCAAGGTTAGGGAACGGTACATAGTGGTCTGGATTTGGTGTCAACCGCAGAATCGGCTTAACCCGCTGAGCATTGTCATAATCCATAATGTACCCTTTGCGAACCATTTCAGCATAGCAAGAAATTGTTCTACGGAAAACTGCAGTATCGAATTGCAAATCACCAGTTTCGTTGTACTGTGCAGACAAATATTGCATTAGAAATAGTGGGGTTTTTAGATTTGTGTACATTAAGCATATGTCTTCCGTTTGCGATAAATCTGACTGATTGCAAGCGCACAGCAGTGTTTCCAGCGAATATCCCGCAGACTGCGGAAACAGAAAATTCGCACGGTATGCAAGCGTATCATCCAGAGAAAAAAGATTCGCTATGTAATAGTATGGCAGTCCATACATTACATCATCTTTTGACAAATAAACAGCAAGCGCAGTCCAATCGTGATTCAACGCAGTATCATTTATAGGCAGCAGCAGATCTCTTTCCACTGCTGCTTGCAGCACCTTCTGATAGAGCAAAACAGCATCGTACTCTCGATTCGTCAGAAGTGACAAATCTTCTACCGTAATATTTGCGCTTTTATAGGATATTTTATATTTTGTTTCATTTAATATTTCTTCTCTGCACTCTAAAAAGTAAAATCGCGCATCTTCCTGCTCATTGCCTAAGATATTGATTGATATTGCATTTTCTGCAGTTGATGAAAGCGAAAAAAGCATGAACCCTAAATACGCAAGTGCCAAAATTCTCTTCATCAGCATACCTCCTTAGGAAAGCAAGGTGCGTTACAGTCAATTATCCCGCCTTAAGGCACCACCGCACAATCATTCATCTCCGAGCGGACAAACAAACTCGTCTTCACAAATCGTATGCTCTACCATATGCTCATGTGTTCCAGAAATGGTACTCCAGCCGCAGTCAACACAAGTATATATCGTCGTATATAAAGACGTTCTTTTCGTGCATTTATAGTTGTTTGCACATGCAGCTGATTCTTGCTTCCAACGACTAAACGCGCCACAAGAAACGATAAACATTCTCTTCTGTCCACAGTTCTCACATTGTGACGGTTCAGCCGCTGCAAGAGAAAAGCTCAAGCTAATCGACAAAAGCGCCACACAGAGAAGTTTGGCATATTTCTTCATAATGTATCCTCCTTTCACAGCAACGCACCTTACCTATTCTTACTATATCATATAAATAACACAAAATCAACAGATTGAGGATTTTTTGTGCTTGTGATTTTACACGCTCTTTACATTTCACCGCCCGCGCATTTTACATTCCCGTGCTATCCTAAATAGCGGGAAAGCATGAAGAAAGAAGGAATCAATCGACATGAAAGTCAAGGAGCAGGTCATGCGCTGGGTGTTTGCAGCGACAGCGGCGTTCTCCATCGCGGCCGTCGCGCTGATCTGCGTTTTTCTGTTTCTGAACGGACTGCCGTTCTTTACGAAATATGATTTGGGCGCGTTCCTGTCCGGGACGACTTGGAAGCCCGCGAACAATATTTTCGGCATCCTGCCGATGATTGTCGGCTCGCTCTACGTCACGGGCGGCGCATTGCTCTTCGGCGCGCCGGTCGGCATCCTCGCGGGAATTTATCTGGCGCGCTTCTGCCCGGTTCGCCTGCGCAAAATCATCGAACCGATGATTGGGCTGATGGCGGGCGTGCCATCGATTGTCTACGGCTTTTTTGGGCTGACGACGCTTGTGCCGCTCATCCGCGAAATGTTCGGCGGACGCGGACGCGGGCAGTGCATCCTGACAGCGTCGCTGCTGCTGGGCATCATGATTCTGCCGACCATCATCCAGCTGACCTCCGCCGCCGTCAAAGCCGTGCCGAACTCCTACTACGAGGGGTCACTGGCGCTGGGCGCGACGGATGAACGCAGCGTATTCCGCGCGACTGTCCCGGCGGCGAAATCCGGCATTCTGGCGTCGGTTGTGCTGGCGATTGGCCGCGCCATCGGCGAGGCAATGGCGGTCAAGATGGTCATCGGCAATCAGCCGCGCCTGACCTCCGATTTGCTCAGCGGCATCCGAACGCTGACCTCCGGCATCGTCATCGAGATGGGCTACGCCGAAGGGCTGCACCGCGAAGCGCTGATTGCCGCCGGCATCGTGCTGTTCGTCTTTATTCTGCTGATTAACGCTTCCTTCTCCGTGTTGAAAAGGAGGGAACAGCAATGATGACCGCCCCCGCGTACCGCGCGCATCCCATCAGGAATTTCTTCCGCAATGAAGGCAACCGCTGGCGGCGTCATCCAGCCAGCGCGCTGCTGCGGCTGCTGTGCCGCCTGTCGGTGCTGATTACGATTTTCGCCCTGCTCGCCATCGTCATTGACCTGCTTGTCAAGGGCATTCCGCACCTGACGCCGGAGCTGTTCAGCCTGAAATACACGACGGAAAATCAGTCGATGCTGCCTGCCATCATCAACACGCTGCTGATTGCGCTGGTTGCGCTGCTTGTCGCCATCCCGATTGGCGTGGGCGGGGCGATTTATCTGGCGGAGTACGCCAAGCGCAACTCGCCGCTGGTGCGCACCATCCGCCTGACCGCCGAAACCCTGCAGGGCATCCCCTCCATCATCTACGGCTTGTTCGGCATGGTGTTCTTCACCGCCCTGCGCATCAACCTGACTTTGCTCTCCGGTGCGCTGACGCTTTCCCTCATGGTGCTGCCGCTGATACTGCGCACGACCGAAGAAGCGCTTCTCTCCATCCCGGACAGCTACCGCGAGGGCAGCTTCGGCTTAGGCGCGGGCAAACTGCGCACGGTCATCAAAATCGTGCTGCCGCCCGCCATGCCGGGCATTCTCTCCGGCGTGGTGCTGGCGATTGGCCGCATCGTGGGTGAAACCGCCGCGCTGCTGTTTACCGCCGGCACGGTCGCGGACATGCCAAAGCATTTTCTTCTCTCTTCCGGGCGCACGCTGGCGGTGCATATGTATCAGCTGTCGCTGGAGGGGCTGCATTACGACCAAGCGTACGCCACGGGCGTGGTGCTGCTGCTGCTCGTGCTGGGGCTGAACAGCCTGTCCAGCCTGATTTCCCGCAAAATCGGAGGAAAAGCATCATGATTATCGACATGCAGAAAGCCATCAAGAACAAAACCGCACATCCGGATGATACGCCCGCGGACGTAAAAATCGCCATCAAGGACTTGAACCTCTACTACGGCGCGTTCCACGCCCTGCACGGCATCAACCTCGACATTGAGCGCGGCAAAATCACCGCGTTCATCGGGCCGTCCGGCTGCGGCAAATCGACGCTGCTGAAAACGCTCAACCGCATGAACGACCTCATCCCCGACTGCCGCGTCGAGGGCAGCATCACGCTGGACGGCGAGAACATTTACGGCAGCATGGACGTGAACCTGCTGCGCAAGCGCGTCGGCATGGTATTCCAGAAGCCCAACCCCTTCCCCATGAGCGTCTACGACAACATTGCCTACGGCCCGCGCACGCATGGCATCCACCGCAAGGCACAGCTGGACGAAATTGTGGAAAGCAGCCTGCGGAACGCCGCCATTTGGGACGAGCTGAAAGACCGCCTGAACAAGAGCGCTTTGGGGCTTTCCGGCGGGCAGCAGCAGCGGCTTTGCATTGCGCGCGCGCTGGCGGTTGAACCGGAGGTGCTGCTGATGGACGAACCCACCTCGGCGCTTGACCCGATTTCGACGAGCAAGATTGAAGAATTGTGCATGGAGCTGAAGGGGAAGTACACCATTGTGATTGTGACGCATAACATGCAGCAGGCACTGCGCATTGCGGACACAACGGCATTCTTCCTGCTTGGGGATATGGTGGAAGTTGGGGCGACGGATCAGCTGTTCTCGATGCCGCGGGATAAGCGGACGGAGGATTATATCACGGGCCGCTTCGGCTAAGGGTTGTTAGTGGAAGGATTTTTTGCTATAATGCTGGGGAAAGGATAGGCGGATTAGGGATAAAGGATAGCAGGGGAACGCGCTCAAGCCGGGACGCAAAAAAGGGTCAAGGGGCAATGCCCCTTGCGGAGTCCAGAGGCGGCGCCTCTGGTGGGGTTTGGGGCAACGCCCCAACTACTGGTCGGGCGACCATTCCAAAGGAAGCCGCCAGCAAAGGGTGCAGGCAGCGAAGCGTCCCTGCCAGTAACTTTGCGTTCCCGCAGGAGCGCCCCCCAAGCTGCTCTATCCATCACTTGCACATTGTCGCGCCCATTGGCGCGACCGCAGCGCTGGTCTTCCAGACATAGCATGACTTTTCCGCAAGCAGGGGATTTCGCCTCTGCGGAGGCGACGAGGGGCAATGGAAACGGACGAAGTCCGCGATCGCCCCCTTGACCCCTTCGGTTTCCCCTACCCGGCTTGACTTTTATTGGAAGTCGTCAGATTTTCGGAATCCGCACTTCTAAGGTAACACCGCACAAATGAGGTGGTCGGCTGGCGAATGGATTTTTCGTCAGATGCAAATGCAAATTTCGAAGGTTTATTGAGCGGGCGATTCGCGCGCTGCAGACAGACGACATGGCGGAAGCGGCGGCAATTCGCGACGGCGACCACGTTGTGGACGAAAAAGAGCGCGAGGTGGAAGCGATGTGCATCCACATGCTGCTCCAGCAGCAGCCCGTCGCGCGTGACCTGCGCACCATCAGCGCGGCGCTGAAAATGATTACCGACATGGAGCGCATCGGCGATCAGGCGAGCGACATCTGTGAAATTGCGACGATGGGGCATCTGCGCAGTCCGCGCCCGGAGCATTTCGCGTCAATGGCGCAGGCGGCGATTTCGATGGTGCACCGCGCGATTGACGCGTATGTCCACAAGGATATTGAGCTGGCACAGCAGGTGGAATTGTCCGACGACATTGTGGACGCGCTGTTCAACGACGTGAAGGCGGACTTGATTGCCGGGCTTCGCGGGCATCCCGACCGGACGGAGGAGTGCCTTGACCTGCTGATGATTGCCAAGTATCTGGAGCGCATCGGCGACCACGCGGTCAACATTGCTGAATGGGTGGTGTACGCCATCACCGGGCTGTATAAAGGAGAAGAGCTGAAATGATCTTCGTTGTCGAGGACGATCACGGCGTTCGCGAGCTGGAGCTGTACGCGCTGCGTCAGTCAGGCTATGAGGCGGAAGGGTACGAGACACCGACCGCGTTTCGTCAGGCGCTGGAAAAGGCCGTGCCGGACTGCGTGCTGCTGGATGTGATGCTGCCGGGCGAGGACGGATTGTCCCTGCTGCGCTTCCTGCGCCGCGACGCACGCACACGCCGCGTGCCCGTGATTCTCGTCACCGCGCGCGACGCGGAAATGGACAAGGTGAATGGGCTGGACTGCGGCGCGGACGATTACCTGACGAAGCCGTTCGGCGTGATGGAACTGCTGGCGCGCGTGCGTGCGCTGCTGCGGCGGACGCAGGAGGAAACGCCCTCCGCCGTCATGACGCTGGGCGACGTGACGCTTGACCGCGAGAGCCACCGCGTCACCGCGGGCGGACAGGAAGTCGCCCTGACGCACATGGAGTTTGAACTGCTGGCGTTCCTGATGGCGCACGCGGGCAAAGCTGTCACACGCGAAGTGCTGCTGGACGACGTGTGGGGCATCGCCTACTCCGGCGACACGCGCACGATTGACGTTCACGTTCGCACCCTGCGGCAGAAGCTCGGCGACAGCGGGCGGCTGATTACCACCATCCGCAATGTCGGCTACCGCATGGACGAACATCCGGAAGCAGGTGAAAGCTGATGAAAAACCGCCTTTCTTCCCGTCTGCGCCTGACGCTGTCGGGCGTAACACTGCTGACCCTTCTGCTGATGTGCGCGCTGGTATTCGCGGGCATGTACTTCCAGACGACCGCCGACAACCGTGAGCAGCTCCGGCAGCAGGCCGCGCAGCTGTCCGCCTACCTTGATGCGTCGGATGACCCGGTTTCCCTGCTGGAAGGGAGCGTATTCACCCAGCGCGTAACGTATCTGGATACGGACGGCACGGTGCTGTATGACAGCGAAGTGGATGCGTCCCGCTTGGAGAGCCACGCCGGGCGCGAAGAATTTCAGCAGGCGCGTGAAAACGGCGAGGCGTTCACCGCCCGCAGCAGCGCGACCCTTGGGCAAACGAGCCTGTATTACGCCAAACGGCTGGCGGACGGGCGTGTCATCCGCGTTTCGGGCACGCAGCGCGGAATGCTGCGGCAGGTGCGCGATTTACTGGGGTATCTGCTGCTGGGCGCGGTGCTTTGCTTCGGCGCGGCGATGGCGTTTTCCCGCCCGCTGGCGAAGCGCCTTGCCGCCCCCATGAACGAGGTCAACCTTGACCAGCCGCTGGAAAGCGACGTTTACGAGGAGCTTTCGCCCATGCTTCGCCGGATGGCGCAGCAGAACGCCCGCATTGCCGACCAGATGGCGTCCCTGACCGCCCAGCGGCATGAGCTGGATACCGTCCTCGGCGGCATGAAGGAGGGCTTCGTCATCCTCGACGAGAAGCGGCATGTGCTGACGATGAACAACGCGGCGCGGGCAATGTTCTGCATCACCAATGACCCGGTTGGACAGCCGATGATTGCCGTCAGCCGCGACGAAGCGCTGCTCCGCCTTTTGGACGGGCAGGGTACGGAATGCGCGATGCAATTGAACGGCATGACCATCCACCTCTCCCGCAGCCATGTCGAAGGCGGCGGTACGGCGCTGCTGATGCAGGACGTCACCGCCGCACAGGCTGCTGAAGCAAGCCGCCGGCAATTCTCCGCCAACGTCAGCCACGAGCTGCGCACCCCGCTGACTACCATCAGCGGCTACGCGGAGCTGCTGTCCTCCGGGATGCTGCAGAAGCCGGAGGACGCGACGGAATTCGGGCGGAAGATTCTCGCCGAAAGCCGCCGCCTGCTGACGCTGATTGAGGACATCATCCGCCTGTCGCGCCTTGACGAGGGTGTGCGCGGCGAAGTGACCCCCGTCGATTTGACCGCGCTGATTCAGCACTGCGTCCAGAAGCTGACGCCCGCCGCGCAGAATGCGCAGGTAAGCATCAGCGCCAGCGGAAATGACCCTGTGCTGATTTCTGGCGACCATGCCCTGCTGGAAGAGATGCTGACGAACCTGCTGGAAAACGGCATCAAGTACAACCACGCGGGCGGATACGTCCGGGTGCGGGCAGAAATGGCGGACGGACTCGCCGTCGTGACTGTCGCGGACAACGGCGTAGGCATTGCGCCGGAGGATCAGCAGCGCGTATTCGAGCGCTTCTACCGCGTGGACAAAAGCCGCAGCAAGCAGACCGGCGGCACGGGACTGGGACTGTCCATCGTCAAGCACGGCGCGCAGGTGCATCACGCGCAGATTGCCATGCAGAGCGCGCTGGGCGAGGGCACAACCATCACGCTGACTTTCCCGGCTCAGTCATCAGGCAAAAAATAACGCCGCCCCGACATGGTTTCCACCGGAATCGCATAGACCATTGCGCCGTCCTCCTCGTGCAGGGGGACGGCTTTTCCTTCCGCCAGAACAACCTGAATCGCCGCCGCATCCGGCGCTTCAAACTCCAGGCACACCCGCGTGCAGACGGATAACGCCTCCGCCTTGCGGCCCTCCTTCGGCATCATCAGGCAAACGACCGGCTGCATCCCGTTCACAAACCACTCGAACCCCATCGGCACAACATACGGCGCGTGACCGTCAAAGAACGCCGCGCGGACTGCCTTCGCCTGCCGCAGGATTTCCAGACATTCCACGAAGCTGAGCGTCTGATAGCACATGCTGCTCACGCCGCCTCACCTCCCCCGCATCAGCGTATGCGCAGGGGGATTTTTCGTGTGATGCAGAAATTATACTATTTCCAGATAAGAATGCGCCAAGATGCGCCGCGAATTTTTCATTCTGGCTAACGTGAATGAAACGCAGCGTGGAGGTTGGTTCTCATGAAGAAGTTCTTTAGTCTCGTTCTTGCTCTGGCCATGGCGCTGAGCATGGCGTCCTTCGCGTCCGCGGAGGAAACGACGACGATTCACATCGGCGTGATTGGCCCGATGACCGGCGCTGCCGCCGTGTATGGTCTGGCAGTTGCGCGCGGCGCGGAAATCGCCGTGGAAGAAATCAACGCCGCCGGCAAGGTGAACATCGTGCTGGATGTGCAGGACGATGAAAACGACGCTGAAAAGTCCATCAACGCTTACAACGCGACGCTGGACAAGGGCACGCAGGTCATCCTTGGCTGCGTGACGACAACCCCCTGCATTGCTGTCTCCGCGTAGGCGTATGACGAGCGCGTGTTTATGCTCACGCCTTCCGCCTCCTCGCTGGAAGTCATCGCGAACAAGGACAACATGTATCAGATCTGCTTCACGGACCCGGCACAGGGTTCCGCGTCCGCTGAATACATCTTCAACAAGAAGGTCGGCGAGAAGGTCGCCATCATCTACAACAACGCCGACACCTATTCCACCGGTATCTATCAGACCTTTGAGAGCAAGGCTGCCGAGCTGGGGCTGAACATCGTTTCCGTGACCACCTTCACCAACGACACCACGGACTTCTCCGTGCAGGTGACCGAGGCCAAGAACGCCGGTGCGGACGTTGTGTTCCTGCCATCTACTACACCCCCGCTTCCCAGATTCTCAACGCTGCCAACACCATGGGCTACAAGCCGGTGTTCTTCGGCGTTGACGGCATGGACGGCATCCTGACCATGCCCGGCTTCGATGTTGCGCTGGCGGAAGACGTCATGCTGCTGACCCCCTTCTCCGCGGACGCGCCGGACGAGCTGACCAAGAGCTTCGTCGGCAAGTATCAGGAAAAGTACGGCGAGGTGCCGAACCAGTTCGCGGCGGATGCGTATGACGGCATCTACGCGCTGGCGGCGGCCGCTGAAAAGGCTGGCGTGAAGGGCGACGAAGCGCCGGAAGATATCTGCGACGCGATGATTGCCGCCATGCAGGAACTGACCGTCACCGGTCTGACCGGCACGATGGTCTGGGATGCGACGGGCGCTGTCACCAAGACCCCGACGGCCGTCATCATCAAGAACGGCGTGTATGTCGGCGCTGAGGCGGCTGCAGCAGAGTAATCCCCCTATTCCACACGTTTTCCTCATGCCGGAGGAGGAGCTTCCTTCTCCGGCATGAGCGTATCCAGCAGGTGCAGACAGAAGGTAATCAGCAACAGTTGATGCAAGGGTGCACACGGACTGCTGCTGATTGCCTTGCTGTCTTTCAAGGGAAAGTGCTTTTCCCGCAGATTTCAGTCATTTGGAGGTGCAGGCAGGATGCTTCAGTTCTTCTCTTACCTCATCAACGGCATCAGCCTTGGCAGCGTGTATGCCATCATCGCCTTGGGTTACTCGATGGTCTACGGCATTGCCAAGATGCTGAACTTCGCGCACGGCGACGTCATCATGATTGGCGCGTACATTGCCTTCTGTGCCACGCAGTACTGGGGCATGTCCCCCCTGCTTGGCGTGCTGATTGCCATGATTGTCTGCACGGTGCTGGGCATGGTCATCGAGCGCCTGGCGTACAAGCCGCTGCGTCAGGCAACGAGCCTTGCCGTGCTGATTACCGCCATCGGCGTGAGCTACCTGCTGCAAAACCTGGCGCTGCTGGTGTTCGGCCCGAACCCCATGTCGTTTCCGTCTTTCGTCAGCATCCCGTCCATCAGCCTGTTTGACGGGCAGCTGATTCTGACCGGCGAAACAATCGTGACCGTGCTGGCGAACATCATCATCATGCTGGTGCTCACGTTCTTCACCTCCCACACGAAGATGGGCAAGGCGATGCGCGCCGTCAGCGAAGACCGCAGCGCGGCGGAACTGATGGGCATCAAGGTGAACGCGACGATTTCCCTGACCTTCGCCATCGGCAGCGCGCTGGCGGCGATTGCGGGCGTGCTGCTCTGCTCCACCTACCACACGCTGATGCCCACGACGGGTTCCATGCCGGGCATCAAGGCGTTCACGGCGGCTGTTTTCGGCGGCATCGGATCAATTCCCGGCGCGCTGCTGGGCGGCCTGCTGCTGGGCATCATTGAGATTCTCGGCAAGGCGTATGTGTCCATGGAGCTGGGCGACGCGCTGGTGTTCGCCGTGCTGATTATCGTGCTGCTGGTCAAGCCGACGGGGCTGCTGGGCAAGCCGATGCGGGAGAAGGTGTAACGGGATGGAGAAAACGATGAAAAAGTCAACAAAGGGCTTTCTGAACAACTTGATCACCTACGCCATCGTCATCATCGCGTTCGTCTTTACGCAGATGGCGCTGAGCAAGATGATTCCGGGCGTCACCATCAGCCGCTCCCTGAAGGGGCAGCTCATCCCGATTTGCGTCTACATCGTCATGGCGGTTTCGTTGAACCTGACGGTCGGCATCTCCGGCGAACTGTCGCTGGGTCACGCGGGCTTCATGAGCGTCGGCGCTTTCTCCGGCATCATCATGTCCGGCTGGCTGCTGAACGCCTTCCAGATGGAAAATGAGACGATGCGCCTCGTGCTGGCCATGCTGGCGGGCGGCGTATGCGCGGCGATTGCGGGTGTGCTGATTGGCATCCCGGTGCTGCGTCTGCGCGGCGACTACCTTGCCATCGTCACGCTGGCGTTCGGCGAAATCATCCGCAACGTCATGAACTGCCTGTATTTCGCGGTCAGCGACGGCAAGCTGATTGTCAACTTCAACAATCCCCGCATTGATGGCACGCTCCTGTACAACGGGCCGGCGGGTGCGGTGCGCGTCGGGCGCATTGCGACGTTCGAGGCGGGTTTCGTGCTGGTGCTGCTGACGCTGTTTGTCGTGCTGAACCTCATCAACAGCCGCTCCGGCCGCGCGATTATGGCAAGCCGCGACAATCGCATTGCCGCTGAAGCCATGGGCGTGAACGTGACGAAGTACAAGCTGATGGCGTTCGTCACCTCGGCGGCGCTGGCGGGCATGGCTGGCGCGCTGTTTGGGCTGAACTTCTCCTCCATCGCGCCGGACAAGTTCAAGTTTGATACGTCCATCCTCGTGCTGGTGTTCGTCGTGCTGGGCGGCATCGGCAATATCCGCGGATCGGTGATTGCGGCGGCGCTGCTGACGGTGCTGCCGGAGGTGCTGCGCGAATTTGGCGACTACCGTATGCTGATTTACGCCATCGTGCTGATTGCCGTGATGCTGCTGGGCAATGCCCCGGTGGTGCGGCAGGTGTTCGAGCTCATCCGCCCCGCGAAAAAAGAAGCTGTGAAGGAAGGTGACGCGGCATGACTGAACCGCTGAAGCGTTTTAAGCCCAATACAAAGATGGTTCCCGTGCCGTCGCGCAGCATCATTCCGGAACGCGACGTGAATCATTCGCCCGTGCTGGAAGCCAGCCATCTGGGCATTGAGTTCGGCGGCCTGAAGGCAGTGGACGACGTGAACCTTGCCATCGGGCGCACGGAAATCTGCGGGCTTATCGGCCCGAATGGCGCGGGCAAGACAACGGTCTTTAACCTGCTGACGAAGGTCTACCAGCCCACAACCGGCACCGTGCTCATCAACGGCAAAGACACGGCAGGCATGAACACAGTGCAGGCCAGCAAGCTCGGCATTGCCCGCACGTTCCAGAACATCCGCCTGTTCGACAACATGACGGTGGAAGAGAACGTCCGCATTGGCCTGCACAACCAGATTAAGTACGGCATGTTTTCCGGCATCTTCCGTCTGCCGCAGTATTGGCAAGGCGAGAAGAAGCAGCACGAAAAGGCGCTGGATCTGCTGAGCATCTTCGGCATGGAAAACATGGGCGATGTCAAGGCAGGTTCCCTCCCCTACGGCGCACAGCGGCGCTTGGAGATTGTGCGCGCGCTGGCGACGAATCCGTCTCTTCTGCTGCTGGACGAACCCGCCGCGGGCATGAATCCGCACGAAACAGCGGAGCTGATGGAGAACATCATCAAAATCCGCGACCAGTTCCAGATTGCTATTCTGCTCATTGAGCATGACATGAATTTGGTCATGGGCATCTGCGAAGGCATCTGCGTGCTGAACTATGGGCGTATCATCGCCAAGGGCACGGCAGAGGAAATCCAGAATAACCCGGTCGTCATTGAGGCGTATCTGGGCAAGCAGAAGGAGGCGAAAGCATGAGTCTGCTGGAAGTCAACGACATTCACGTTTATTACGGCGCGATTCACGCAATCAAGGGCATTTCCTTCTCGGTGGATGAGGGCGAGGTCGTCACGCTGATTGGCGCAAACGGCGCGGGCAAATCCACCACGCTGAACACCGTCGCCGGATTGCTCCGCCCGCGCGAGGGCAGCATCCACTTCGGCGGCAAGGATCTGGCGCGCGTCCACGCGTCGGATATGGTGAAGCACGGCATGGCGCTCTGCCCCGAAGGACGGCGCATCTTCCAGCAGATGACGGTGCTGGAGAACCTCGAAATGGGCGGCTTCACGCGCCCCGACAAGGAGATTCCGGGCAGCATTGAGCAGATGTTCGAGCTGTTCCCGCGCCTGAAGGAGCGCCAGAAGCAGATTGCCGGCACGCTCTCCGGCGGCGAGCAGCAGATGCTGGCGATGGCGCGCGCGCTGATGTCCAAGCCGCGCCTGCTGATGCTGGATGAGCCGTCAATGGGCCTTGCACCGATTCTGGTCGAGCAGATTTTCGACATTATCCGCGCGCTGCACAAGAGCGGCACGACGATTCTGCTGGTGGAACAGAACGCGCAAATGGCATTGTCCGTCGCGAACCGCGCGTATGTGCTGGAAACAGGCAAGATTTCCATGTCCGGCGACGCGCAGGAGCTGCTGCACAACGATGCAGTCAGGAAGGCGTATCTGGGGGCGTAATGCCAAGCAGCCGGGAAGGTGGCAGAAGCCGCTTCCCGGTTTTTCTGGTTCTTCACGGAAAGTTGGGGGAGCAAACAAGGGCTTAGGCGAAGCAAAAAAAGCTGCACGCGGAAGGAGCATGAAAGCGCGACCAACTCAATCGCGAAAAGGGGTCAAGGGGCAATTGCCCCTTGATGGCGGACACCTTTCGGTGACTGAGAGGGCAGATAAACACACGGGCACTGCCTGATAATGTCACCAACCTAATCGCGCGGAAGGGTCAAGGCAGGACCCCCCTTGCGTTACATAAAATAGTGCTTGTAGGTGTCGTAGTAAATCGTCAGGCGGCGGGAGCCGGAAATTTCGCGCAGGGTATCGCGAAGAGCGGAATCCTGCAGGATGAAGCGCACAATGTCCGGGTTGTAGCGAACACCAGCATCGCGTTTGAATTCCGCCAGCACTTCGTCCGTCGTCTTGGCTTGGTGGTAGTTGCGGCCGTACTGGTCAGTCGCGGCATCCAGGCAGTCGCAGACGGTGATGATGTCAATCATGAAGCGCTCCGGCGAGGCGGTGTTATCAAAGTCGTTCGGATAGCCGCCCTTGCCGTTATAGAACTTGTGGTGACCGCGGGCGATATCCACATAGCGCGCCAAATCCTCGTCGATGCTCAGGTACTGCCCGCCGCGGTTCGGGTGGGAGCGAATGATGCCGAACTCCTCGTCCGTCAGCGGGCGGTGCTGCGTCTCGATAATCGCAAGCATGGAATTCTTGCCCACATCGTGCAGCAGGGCGGCGTCATGCGCAAATTGCAGGATTTCCGCGCGGTGCGCCTGCACATCCTCCGGCGACGTCACGCCGTGATACCCCACCATCAGCGCCGGTTCTTTGTCGATGATGGCGGAGAGAATCGCTTCCGCAAAGGCGGACACCATCAGCGAATGCAGGAACGCGGTGCAGTGCCGCGCGACAACGAGCCGGAAGATGTAGTCGATTTTCTCCTCCGCCGTGTCGAACAGCGCATAGGCATTCGGGAAGAACGCCAGCTCCTCCAGTGCGTTGTTCAGCGTGTTGCTATGCCCGGTGCGCGTGTCGTAATCCGCAATGAAATTACGGATATCCTGCTGATATTCGCGGAAATAGCGTTTCTTATCCTCCATCGGCATCGTCGTTTCCACAAGGAAGGAAATCAGCGCGTCCAGACAGGTCATGTAATAGGAAATAACGTCAATTTTGCGCACGTCCACTTCACCGAACTGCTTCACCTTCGGCTTTGTCTTACGGAAGAAAGTGTGAATCTCCTTCCAGCACTCATCTGCCGTGCGGCGGCCCGTCTCGCAGTCGAAGTCACACTGGCTGGTGATAATTTGGAACATGTCGGCAGTGCTTTCCTCCGGCTTATCCAGCTTTTCGTAATATTCTGCCGTTATCTGCTCAATCCGACTCATCAATTCCGGCGGCACAAAGCGGGTGTGCGCCTCCATGGTGCGGTCAAACGATTTCGCCAGCGCATAGGCGTCCGTGCGGAAGCGCTCGGTGAAAATATCCAGCAGCCTGCCTACGTCCGGCTCGCTTTCGCGCGTCGCCGCCAGCGCATCCGACGCTTGCAGTTCCTTCATTTCTTCCCACATGCCAAACGCTTCTTCCATCGTGACCGTGCCTAATACGCAGCAGCTCATCACGAGGTTCGCGTAGGAGATCACAATCGCCTGATGGACGCTGTGCTCCTTGATTGCGCCGAAATTCCGCGACAAAACCGAAATCTTGCGGTAATAGTCCCTTGCGCGTGTGCCATATGGTTCACGCAGGATGCGGGAGAATTCCAGATTTGTGTACGCCAATGTCAGATCCACATCCGTCATCGCGGCAAGGTTGTTGCTGTGCCCATAGTGTTTCTGGAGAATCTTTGCAAGTTCCATCAGGAGCGCCAAGTCGTGCGTATCTGCGCGATAGAAGTCCATCATCGAAATTTGCAGCTGGTTCCATGCGTCATCGTCTAAAGCAGGTTCTTCCTTCGCGAACTCCGGCATCACGCTGCGCATCAGGGCATTCATGTGCGCATACTCCGTGCGGAAGAATTCAGCGCGCTCCCGAAGGGCAGCGCACCATGTGTCCCAGTCGGACTTGATGCGCATGGCAGCTTCGAGCTGCTCCACCCGCTTGAGGACAACCTGATAATCAGCGAAAAACTTCCGGATCTGCTCACTGTTCATATCGATAACTCTTTCTTTTCGTTCATCACAGGGCGTACACGTTTCTGGGGCAACGTTTCCTATTATATGGCGCAATTGCGCATCTGCCATTATACGCCCAATTTCAACAGCCGTCAAGGAAACAGACTGCATTTCAGAAAACGTTATCGGAAAGTCAGGGAGATAACAAGACATAGGGCAAGAAAGTTCAAAAATTGTTCAATCGGTTACACACACTCTGTTATTTTTTCAGCAAAAGTTTCTTGACAAATGTCCGAAATCGGACTATAATCGACACTGTCCGATTTCGGACAAATTGAAAGGAGTATTGTGATGAAAGCGTTAAGCACACGTCTGTTTGCGCTGAACGAGGCATGGAAAGAAAATGCCAATATCTACCGACAGATGGCGAAACAGATGAACCTGACTGACATGGCGATGTGGGCGCTGTACACGCTGCGGGTTGAGCCGGGCGAAATGACGCAGAGCCGGATGTGCGAATTTCTGCACGAACCCAAACAGACAATCAACTCCGCGCTGAAGAAAATGGAAGCGGACGGGCTGATTACGCTGCAAAGCGGTTCAAATCGCCGCACGAAAACGATTCACCTGACGGCCGCGGGCGAAGCGCTGGCGCGTGAAACCGCAGACCGCGTTGCCGAAACCGAGCAGCAGGCGCTGGCGCAATTCAGCGAAGAGGAGGCGGATCAGCTGTTCTCCCTCTTGCGCCGCCTGAATGCGCTGATGATAGACATTTTCCCGCAGACAATGCGGAATCCAGAAGGGGAAAGTCAAGCCAAATGAGCAAGAAGCACCCGATTCAGTTATCTGACCACTTTACCTACGCTCGGCTGTTCCGCTTCGTCCTGCCGTCGATTGTCATGATGGTGTTCACGTCCATCTACGGCGTGGTGGACGGGTTGTTCGTGTCGAATTTCGCCGGAAAAACGGCGTTCGCGTCCATCAACCTGATTATGCCGTTTCTCATCATTCTGGGCGCAATGGGCTTTATGCTCGGCACAGGCGGCACTGCGCTGGTCTCCCGCGTGCTGGGCGAGGGCGACAAGGAGCACGCAAACAAGTATTTCTCCATGATTACGCTCTTCGGCATCCTGCTGGGCGTTATCCTGACGGTGGTCGGGGTGCTGGCCATGCGCCCGATGGCGATTCTGCTGGGCGCAACAGAGGCTATGGTGGATGACTGCGTGCTTTATGGGCGGATTGTCGTCTGCTTTCTTACGTCGTTCATGCTGCAGAACATGTTCCAGTCGTTCCTGATTGCGGCGGAGCGGCCGAAGTTCGGCTTGCTGATTACGCTCGCGGCGGGCGTGACGAACATGGTGCTGGACGCGCTGTTCGTGGGCGTATTCCGCTGGGGCATTGCGGGCGCTGCGATTGCGACCGGCATCAGCCAGACCGTTGGCGGCGTTGTGCCGCTGATGTACTTCCTGTTCAGCAAAAGCAGCCCCCTGCGCCTGCGCTGGACGAAGTTCGAAGTGCAGCCGCTGCTGCGATCGTGCGCCAACGGCTCATCAGAGCTGATGAGCAACATTTCCGGCTCGCTGATTGGGATGCTGTACAACGCACAGCTGATGCGCTTTCTGGGCGAGGACGGCGTGGCGACGTATGGCGTACTGATGTATGTGCAGTTCATCTTCGTCGCGATTGACATTGGCTATTCCATCGGCTGTGCGCCCATCATCAGCTACCACTACGGCGCGCGGAATCACCCGGAGCTGAGGAACCTGCTGACGAAGGGGCTGAAAGTCATGGGCATCTTAGGCATCGTGATGACAATCGCCGCCATCTCGCTGTCCGGGACGCTGGCAAACATCTTCGTCGGCTATGACGCGACGCTCTGCGAATTGACGCGGCACGCCTTTCACCTCTTCTCCTTCGCCTTCCTGCTCGCGGGCTTCAACATCTTCCTGTCCTCCTTCTTCACGGCGCTGAACAACGGCGGCGTGTCCGCGGCAATTTCTTTCCTGCGCACGCTGGTGTTTCAGGCGGCGTCGGTCATCCTGCTGCCGATGGCGCTGGATGTGGACGGTCTCTGGTGGGCAGCTTCTGCGGCGGAAGCGCTGGCGTTCGTCGTGTCGATTGGCTTCCTGTTGGCTCTGAAGGGGAAATACCATTATTTTGATGAAACCTAATCAGGAAAAACTTGCGTGTTCCCCTTGCAAACTGCTGTTCGCTGTGGTACGATAAGAAGCGAAAGAAACCCGGCGGCGATTGCCGATTGCATCCCCCGCCGGTATCCAGAAAGGAAGCGGTATCATGGCAGCAAAGAAGCCCGCAAAGACTGAAAAAGCCGCCCCGGTGACGGGCGCGCAGGAGGAGAAACTCAAGGCGCTGGAGCACGCGCTGGCGGATTTGGATAAGCAGTTCGGCAAGGGTGCCGTCATGAAGCTCGGTGAACACGCGGAGCAGAACGTGCAGGTCATCCCCACTGGCTGCCTGACGCTGGATGAGGCGCTGGGTGTCGGCGGCATTCCGCGCGGCCGTATTGTGGAGATTTTCGGCCCGGAATCCTCCGGTAAGACGACCGTTGCCCTGCACATTGTCGCACAGGCGCAGAAGATGGGCGGCATCGCGGCATTTGTGGACGCTGAGCACGCCCTCGACCCGGTGTACGCCAAGAATCTGGGCGTAAATATTGACGACCTGTATGTCTCTCAGCCCGACACGGGCGAACAGGCGCTGGAAATCGTCGAAGCGCTGGTTCGCTCCGGCGCGCTGGACGTCATTGTCATCGACTCTGTCGCCGCCCTCGTCCCGAAGGCGGAAATCGACGGCGAAATGGGTGATTCCTTCGTCGGTCTGCAAGCGCGTCTGATGAGTCAGGCGCTGCGCAAGCTGGCGGGCATCATCAACAAAACCGGCTGCGTCGCGGTGTTCATCAACCAGCTGCGCGAGAAAGTCGGCGTGATGTACGGCAACCCCGAAACCACCCCCGGCGGTCGTGCGCTGAAGTTCTACGCCTCCGTGCGTCTGGACGTGCGCCGCGGCGAACAGCTCAAAAACGGCAGCGAAGTCGTCGGCAACCACACGAAGGTCAAGGTTGTCAAGAACAAGGTTGCTCCGCCGTTCCGCGTGGCAGAGTTCGACATTGTGTACGGCGAAGGCATCAGCCGCGAAGGCACGCTGCTGGACATGGCGGTCGAGCGCGACATCATCCACAAGAGCGGCGCGTGGTTCAGCTACAAGGACCAGCGCATTGGTCAGGGGCGCGAGAACACGCGCCTGTACCTGCGCGACCATCCCGAAATCACGGACGAAATCGACGCGATTATTCGTCAGGAGATTTTTGCGGATAAGCCCGCGAAGCCGATTGCGCCCGAAGAAGATCCCGGCGAACTTCCGGATGAGGACGAGGACGACCTTGCCCTGCTGGAAGCAGACCTCGGCGATGATGCCGGTGTCGCCCCGCTGGAAGAAGAATAATCCACAGGTTATCAAATTTGTCCACCCTTGCGTCTGCGGGGGTGGATTTTTTGTGGCAGTGCGCTTTTCCCTGCAGCAAAAAAGACCAGCAGTAGGAAACGAATTGCTCCCTATGCTGGTCGGTCGCGCCCATCAGCACGACAATGCTGCGTAAGTTGAAAGAGCCGCCCGGTCATATTCCTTCCGCGTGTTTATTCGCTTTTGTCCTCTTTCCCTTACAGGTGAAACACAAATTTCTCCTCATATCGCCGGAAAATGACCAGCCCAATCATCAGCATTCCGAAAGCGCCTGCCCCGCACGCCAGCAAACGCTCCGGCGTCGGCGGGATTCCCGCAATCACAATCTGCCGCAAAAAATCAATCAGCTGATACATCGGGTTCAAATGGAAAATCCCCCGAAGTCCCTCCGGCCAAATCGTATCCGGATAAAAAATCGGCGTCGCATACGTCCACAAGAGCGAAATCACACTCCACAGGAATCGCGTATCGCGGAAGAAAACGTTCAGCGTCGCCATCACCAGCGTCACGCCCAGCGCAAACAGAAACAAAAGCGCAATCATCAGCGGCAGCAGCAGCAGCGCAGGCGACACCCGCACCCCCGTCAGCAGCATCAGCAGAAGCAGCGGCAGCAGCGAAATCAGGAAGTTGATAAGGCTTGACAGCGCGCGGCTGAACGGGAAAATCAGCTTCGGAATCGCGACCTTTGTGATGAGCGACGCGTTCATGACAATCGCGTCCATGCCCAGCGTGACGCACTCGGTGAAGAAGCTGAAAACGATGATGCCCGAAATCAGGTACACCGGGAAGTGGTCGATAGCGGAGCGGAAGAGCGTGGAGAACACAAGGTACTGCACGAGCATCGTCAGCAGCGGATTGAGGAAACTCCAGAGGACGCCGAGGATACTCTGCCGGTACTTTGTATTAAAATTGCGGCGGACAAGCTGTTCGATGAGGAAGCCGTAGCGGCGGACGTCAGCTTGCAGGCGCAGCAGATGGTTCTGCCGTCCGGCGGCGGCGCAGCGTGCGGTGAACAGGCTTTCCCAGACGCAGAACAGCACCAGAACCGCCGCGAAAACCCCGTAGTACATCATCGCGCAGGAGGGGCGCGTGCCGGACAGGCGGATGCACAGCTGATTGCCGCTGCTCATGCCCAAAGCAGGGAGCGTGTTGCCGGAAAAGGTGAGCACAAGTTTGTCCGCATCCACGGGTTCAAACGAGAAGGTCAAATTTTCGCGGATGATACTGTCGTTCAGCAGGGCGGTCTGCGTGAAAATCGGTAACCCCTGCCGTGTCAGGATCAGCGTCGCTGTGCCGCCGGATTCACTGCTCAGCGCCGTAACGGGCAGGCTGATTTCGCGGATGCCGCCATCCGGCAGGGGCAGCGAGAACGTCTCGCCGTCCGTCAGCGGATGCAGATGCGTCTGCGCCGCCGCGTCGATGGTGAACGCCTGCGTCTGCCACGTCGGGGTGAACAAAGCACCATACAGCGCCAGCACCAGCGCAATCACGAGCGTCACCCAAAGCCCTTTTTTCAGCACAGCGGAATCGCCGAAAATCGGCGGTTTGCACTTCGTCACGGCGTTCCCTCCTGTCGGTCAAGGTCAATGAACATGCTGCCGTCCGGGCGGAACAGCGGCGAATAGTAGCGTTCCGGCGGGTGCTCCCCCCACGTTTGGCGGAAACGGCGCAAATCCCCCTTCGGCGCACCCTGCGTCAGGCACGGCGGCAGCAGCGAAAGCCGCATATCCATTGCCATCCGCGCATACGGCGTGTAGACGTTGAGCAGCCCGATTTGCTGGCATTTCAGCCCCAAATCCGCGCCGCGAAGGTCGCTCTGGTACGGCGAAAATCCGCCGACGGACAGCAACACGTCGCGCCGAATCATCAGCAGTGCGCTGGATACGCCCGTCACGTTGCGGACGATGCGGTCAGTGAGCATGTACGGCCGCCCATAGCGCCACGCCCCCGCCTGATGGCTGACCGCGCCGCCGGGGACGTCCACCGCATACCCGGCGTGACGGAAGCAATCACGGTCATCCAGCAGCGCCGAGCCGACGCAGCCAACGTCCGCGCGCTGGGCGTACTGCATGAGTTCGCTGACCCAATCGGTATCCAGTGGGCGCAGTCCGGCACGCAGAAACAGCACCGCGTCGCAGTCCGTCCGGCGGACGAGGTCATTGACCGCTGACAAATCGCGGACGCGGATGCACGGCATCGGCAGCTTCGGCGCATCGCCCTCGCCCCAGAGGACGCAGACGATGCGCATCTGCCGCGTTTTCCACCGAATGCGGACGCGCAGCTCTTCCACCGTCACGTCGGCATCCATGTGCAGGCGGCGGAGCTGATCCGCCACGGCGCGCGCGGCGGCATCCGCACAGGTCTGCGCTTTTTGATGGCTGAACGAGGTGTCCAGCATCCGCCAATGGTAGAGAATACGCGGAATGTGGGTGATTTTCGTCGCGTTTTCGGACAGCCGAAGCGCCAAATCATGGTCTTGCGAGCCATCGAAGCCGGGGCGAAGTCCGCCGACCGCGTTCATCAGCGCCCGTGACGCTGCGGTGATGTGGCAGATATAATTGCCGGAACGCAGCGAATCCGGCGCGAAATCAGGCTTCAAGTGCGGTTCAAAGAAGTGCGTGCCATCGGCGGACACCTTGTCCTCATCGGTATAAACGAAGTCCGCACCGTCCTGCGCTGCTTCGAGGATGCAACGCACCGCGTCCGGCGCGAGCAGATCATCGTGGTCACAGAGCGCGACAAACTCCCCCGTTGCCATCGTCAGCGCGGCGTTCGTGTTGCCCGCAATGCCGCGGTTCTCCGCGCCGATCGTCACACGGAAGCGATTGTCCTCCTGCGTCAGCGTTTGCAGCAGTTCACGCGTGTCCGCGCGGGTACTTGCGCCGTCATAGAAACAGGCTTCCCACGCGCCGCACGACTGATGCAGCAGCGAATCCGCCAGCGCGCGCAGCAGCTCCGGCGGCGTATTATAAGTCGGAATGAGGAAAGACAAGCGCATGGTCGGGGTGAAGGGGGCTGAAAGGGGCGCTTCATGCCGGCGGATGAAGGCTTGGTAGCCGTCTTCCTCCGCTTGACGCAGGGCGGTTTCCGTCTGGAGGAAGGGGTGCTGACGATGGAGCGCGATGCGGAACCGGATGGCTTCGGGGATGCAGCGAAAGCCTTCGCGATGAATGCGCCGGATGACGCGCAGGGGGAAGAGCATGACGGAAACCTCCTTTCGATGGATGATTGGCTTTAGGTAACACCGCACAAATGAGGTGGTCGGCTGGCGAATGGATTTTTCGTCAGATGCAAATGCAAATTTCGAAGGTTCAATCGTGCGGAGGGACTTCGTCCGTTTTATTTTTCCAGCCTTGACGTTTCGCGCTGCTGGGAAAAAATAATTTGCCACCCAAAAACGCGACGCATATCCATCATGCGCCGCGCTTTTTGTTGCGATACTATTTTCCAAATGAGAATGTTCCAAGATGCGAATGGTATGTTATTCCGCCGCCACAGCCGCGTCCGCTTCCACGGTCACGCTCTGCTCCTGCTGTTCCTTCTCCGCAATCAGGTCTTCGATGCTTTCCTTCGTGCGCATCAGGTCCTCCACGGACATCGTCTCAAAGCCCGCAGTGGGCGTCTTGACCTTCACGCCGTGGCTGCGCAGGAAGTTATCCACCTTCTCCTCGTTGTGCTTGTAAGCGTAGAAACCAACCGCGCTCACGCCCACACCAATCAGAATGCCCTTGACCATCGGGCTCATGTTCAGATTCAACATATGTTTGTCCTCCTTTTTTTTGCAAGTATCTATCGTTCAGGCTTTTCAGCCGGACGAGCGAATTAGGTCACCCTTTATGTGCTAAGACTTCGACGCTCCGGCGGAAGATGCTTCCAGCAAAGGCGCTGCCGTCCTCATTGCCCACGACGGGGGTGAGCGTCGTGGTGTGTTCGCCGTTCCGAACCAGATATACCTGTTCCCGCGGGCCGCGCGGCAGCAGGTGGCGGCTGAACGTGACAATCCACGCCAGCAGACTCGCCTGAAAGCCGTTGGGCTTGCCAATGGCGTTAATCAGGTAGACGACGGACATCACTTCCGGGTCGAAACTGCCGCGTGTGTGCAGTTCCTGATAGGCGTGCTCAACCACGGCGGTCAACGTCGCCCCGGCGGACAGCCAGCGCGTGTAGCGTGTGAGCGTCGAACCTGCGAGGGTCATCATGCCGTCAAGGACAATGCAGCCAAGCGCCAGATAGCCGCTGGGCGCCATCGAGAAGCCTTCTTCCTCCGAGTGCTTGACGTGCAGCACCGCCGTCTGCTGCAAGCGGGCGTACAGCGCACCGATGCGCACGAGCAGGTCACTTTCAGAAATAACCGCCTTGTCGTAGCAGCACAGCATCGTCTGAATGCGCGGATTATACCGGCAGCTTTGCAGTCCCGGAATGCTCAGGAAAATCGCTTCGCCTTCAATCGGCTTTTCCAATTGCAGGCGAAGTCTGCCGGGCATGGCGCTCAGCACTGTCAAATGCACCGCGCCCACGTTGTCATCGCGCATTCATTATCCCTCCATCGGCGGAAACACCATCAGCCGCAGCGAGTTCGCCACAACAAGAATGGTGGACATGTTGTGCATCAGCGCGCTCGCCAGCACGGAGATGCCGCTTGCCGCGCCGAGAATCAGCCCGACGGTGTTGATGCCGATGACCATTGCGAAGTTCTGCTGCACGATGCGCATTGTCGCGCGCGCCAGGCGGCGCAGTTCGGGAATCATCATCGGGTCATCGCGGTTGATAACCACGTCGCTTGTTTCCATGGCAATATCGGTGGACTTGCTGCCCAGCGAGATACCGACGTCCGCATACGCCAGCGCGGGCGCATCGTTGATGCCGTCGCCGACCATGACGACGCCGTTGCCCTGCGTTTGCAGCTTCAAGACAGCCTCCGCCTTCTGTTCGGGCAGCAGCTGCGCTTGATAGCCGTCCACGCCGACCATTTCCGCAACAGCCTGCGCCTGTGCCGCCATATCGCCCGTCAGCAGCTCAATGTCGCCCACGCCGTCGTAGCGCAGGGCGTTGATGGCGCGGCGGACGTTTGCGCGCGGGTTATCCATGGCGTACAGCACGGCGACAATCTTGTCCCCCACGCCAACGTAGTTCGGAATTGCGCCGTTCGCATCGGGAATCGCGCCGTCCGCGCAGACGCCATTTTCCTTCATGTACTTGAGGTTGCCGACGCGGATGCACTTGCCGTCGACTTCCGTCCGGCTGCCGCGGGAGACTTCGGTTACAATTTCGCCATGCGGGGGAATTTTCGCTCCGTGCGCGCGCCCGTAGGTCAAAATCGCGCTTGCCAGCGGATGCGTGCTGGTTTCCTCCGCCGCCATCGCCAGCGAAAGCACTTCCGTCTCGTCCATCGTGTCGGTCAGCATCGTCATGCCCGTCACGCGCGGACGGCCCTCGGTAATCGTGCCGGTCTTATCCAGCAGGACGGTGTTCGCGCTGCTCATCTGCTCGATGTACGCGCCGCCTTTAATCAGCACGCCGCGCTTGACCGCCGTGTTAATCGCGGCAGAGAACGCCGTCGCGGTCGAAAGCTTGATGCCGCAGGAATAGTCGATAACAAGCATCTTCAGCGCCTTCTGCGGATTGCGCGTCACGAGCCAAACCGCCGCGCACAGCAGGAAGTTCAGCGGCACGAGGTAGTTGGAGAACTTATCGGCATAGCGCTGGATGGGCGCTTTCTTGAGTTCGCTCTGCTCCACCATGCCGACGATGCGCGAGACAACCGTCTGGTCGCCGACGCGCTGCGCCTGAATCTGCATATTGCCGTTCTTGACGACCGTGCCCGCGAACACCTCCGCGTCCTTGCGCTTTTCCGCCGGGACGAATTCGCCCGTGATGGCGCTCTGGTCAACAACCGCGCTGCCAGACACCACCGTGCCATCCACCGCGATTTTCTCGCCCGTGTGCACCTCGATGGTGTCGCCCGCTTCGAGTTTACCAATCGGCGTTTTCTCCAGCCGACCGTCCGAGAGCACCTTCCAAACCTCGCCGTCTTCCACCGACAGCATCTGCTTGATGGACGACCGCGTGCGCTCGATGGTGTAGGACGTCATCAGTTCCGCGAGGTCAGACAGCGCCAGAATCATCAGGGCGGAATGCGGCGTACCGAGCAGCAGACTTGCGACAATCGACGTAACCGTCAGGAAATCGGCGTTCGGGCGCATATCGCGGCGCAGACCCGCCGCCGCGCTCCGTGCCATCGGCATCGTCAGTCCCAAACTGGTCAGCGCTTCCAGCGACGTGAAACTTGCCATCGCACCGCCGAGCAGGCTGCCAGGCAGAATCGTGTGACCGAGCACCACCGCGCCCGCGTTGAGCGCCAGCCGCTTTGTCAGCTGCTTTGTCGTCATGGACACTTCCGGCTCTTCCGGCTTGCTGCCTGCCTGACGATTGCGGTAGGCGTTCATGGCATAGCGTGCCATCGTCACGTCCACGCCTTCACAGAGAATCGACGTATCCGTCGCGGTCGGATCGAAGCGCAGGAGGATGCCGCAAGTAATCGGCGTCACCTGCACGCACTGCACACCCGGCAGGTTGGCAAGCATCTGGGCAATTTCTTCCTTCTCGTCATTCAGGAAGTTCAGCCCTTCCACCCTGAGCCGCAGCCGCCCGCGAAGGCTATGCGCCACCTGACTCTTCATCCAGTTTTTCTGTGTTTCCCGATTGAACATGTTATCCCTTCTTTGATTTGGCAATTCAGATTCTATAATTCATGCTTTTTCGCGTCGATTGTGCAAACCCTTGCCGTGAAAAGGCTCAACTAACAGGAGTGTGCACCGAGGGTTTCCAAAGGGCGATCGCGGACTTCGTCCGTTTCCATTGCCCTTTTGTCGCCTCCGCAGAGGCGAAATCCCCTGCTTTCGGAAAAGACCAGCTATGGTCGGAATTCAAGCAATCCGGTCGCGCCCATCTGGCGCGACACAGCATAGGTGTTGGAAAGAGCAGCTTGGGGGGCGCTTCTGAGGAAGCGCGAAGTTACTGGCAGGGACGCTTCGCTGCCTGCGCTTTTGTTGAGCGCGTTTGGCATACTATTCGCCCGTGGAACTGTTGGGGCGTTGCCCCAAACCCCACAAGGGACGCTGTCCCTTGACCCTGCGAAGGGGCAAAGCCCCTCTCGACACCCATTCACCAGCGCCGTGCCAATCCGCGGATTTACCTGCGCGCCCCGCACCCCCGGCAGCATCGTCATCACGTCCTGCACATAATGCAGATACGGCAGCGCTTCCTTCGGCAGCATCTGATATCCCTTGAAGCTCAAGCGCAAGCGCCCCGGCAGGTCACTTGTCACAGTGGGCTTCAGGTAGTGGCGAATCAGCGCCGTTTCAATTCGTCCCACTGTCGTTTCGCCTCCAGATGCTGGCTGCCCACCAGAGCAGCGTCATCGCGCCCGGAACAGCCGCGCCGCTAACCGCAAGGCTTTTCACGCCCGCGAACGTCAGCGCGCATCCCGCCAGCGTCCGCACATCAAGCAGACCGTTCGTCGCCTCCAGCAAACCGTGGTTGATTGCCGCCATCAGCGTATTCAACCCGCTTTGAATTCGGCTGACCGGCTCTTTCTGCAGTGCGTCGGTCAGTCCCATCAGCTTCAGCACCGCACCCTGCACCACGGCGGCTTCTACCTTCGTCTCGTCGTAGCGAATGAGAACGGTAGACAGGCGGAAGTTGAGCGCCACTTCATGCACCACGCCGGTTGCTTCCAGCTGCCGCTTCATTTCCTCTGCGGCTTCGTGGTTGGCGGATACGGCGGGCAGATAGAGCCGCATCCGTCCCGGCAGACTTGCGCGGACTTCCGCAATGCCCCGGAAGGACGGCAGACGCATCAGGTTGTGGTTCTGCGTCGGCTTCTTGACCGAGAGCGCAGCGCCGCCCAGCGCGAGCGCTGCCAGCAGGGTTGTATTCATTCGGATGACCTCCCCTGTGAATAAAAACATTACCTATTGATAGATCCAATTTATTGGGATACCGCAAAGGGTCGAAGAACACGGCATTCTTCAACCGCTCACAGTGTAGCACAGGTGAAAAAGCGTGTCAAGATAGCTGCAAAAATACTTCTTTTGTTGCTGACGCTGATAAGAAATCGCCCATTTGCATCCATTTTGTTCCCAGCTTCTCACTCCCAATTAAAAAGCGCCGCTCCTGTTTCCAGAAGCGGCATCGGGATTACCCTTGTCCGTCGTCAATCGTGGCCTTCCAGGTGAATTCCGGCTGGTCATTGGCGGGAATATCGTAGTGCTCACCGCCCTCAATGTCGTAGCCATTGATGCGCATGACCACCTGCCCCACGCCATAGGGCTTGATGTACTCGCGCCCGAAGGAGAACTGCCCGTGGCGGGTCGCTTCACCGGGGGCAAGGGTGAAGTTGTAAGTGCCCGTAAAGGAGAAGGAACGCCCGTCGGTGTTGCAGACCAGCGGTTCACCGAAGGCATTGTAAAGGTAAATCGTGTAGTAGAATTTGGTGATGGTCAGGTTGCTGGCGTTGTAAACGACGATCTTCGCCGCGTTGTTTTCCGCCCACAGGTTCGTGATGCGCAGCGCATCCTTTCTGCTGCCAACGTTGATGGTATAGGTGACGACATAACTGCCGTCATCCGTCGTACCGATGATGGTCGTCGTACCCCATGCGCGGCCCGTCACCTTCGGATTCAGCCCGTTGCCCGATACCGTCGCAATGCGCTCATCCTGGCTTGTCCATTGCATCTTCTTGTTGTCGGCGTTCGCGGGTTCCAGAATAGCGGTGTTCGTGGTGTACTTGTTCAGCCCCACGTTCTGCGAGGTGTACTTCATCGTCACGCCCGTGACCGGCTGCGTCACCGTCACGCGGATGGTCGCCTTCTTGCCGCTGCCATCGTTCGCGGTCGCGTAGACGTAGCATTCACCGCGCTTGAGACCGGTCACGATGCCGTCATCCGACACCGACACAACATCCGGCTTGTTCGTTGAGAAGCTGACGGACGAATCCGTTGCGTCCTGCGGCTTCACCGTCCAGCTGAGGGCAATGCTGCGCCCCACCGCCACGGACGGTTTCTTCTCGTTGAAGGTGATGGACGTCACCGGCGCATACACCGTCACGTCGATTTGCGCATAGACCTCCGGGAACGTCTTGCTCTGGCAGGTGATGGTGCAGCTGCCCGCGCGCACGCCCTTGACGTAGCCGTTCGCGCTCACCGTCGCGACGCTCGCGTCCGACGTAGACCACACAACCGCCTTGTCGCTTGTCGTGTTCGGCAGCACAGTCGCCTTCAGCGTCACGCCGCCGCCCACGCGGATATTGCCGCTTAAGCCGCTCAGGGTGATGCTTTCCGGCTGCTGCTTGACGGTCACGTTCACGCTTGCGCGCTGACCGCTGCCATCCGCCGCCGTCGCGCGAATGGTCGCCTGTCCGCGCCCAACGCCCGTCACCACGCCGTATTCATCCACAACGGCGACTTTCTCGTTCGTGCTTTCCCACTTCACGCCCGTGATGGACGCGTCCGCCGGCTTCACCGTCGCGGTCAGCTGCGCCGTTGTGCCGATAAAGAGCGTTTTGGTGTCCGCCGTCACCGTCACGCCCGTTACCGGGGTGATGACGATGGCGCGGTAATCCACACTGACTTCCGGGTTCGATTCGCTCGCCACGGTCACGATGCACTCGCCCGCGCCGCGCGCCGTCAGCGTTGACCCGCTCACACGCACCACGTCCGTATCCGACGAAGCGACGGTATAACGGCGGTTGTTCGCGTCATTGGGGGACAGCGTCGCCCGAATCGACACCTGCTTGCCTTTGCGCAGCAGCAGCACGCGGCCGTCCGCGCCGCCCGTCAGGTGACTGATGAGCGGATCTGCCGCATCATAAAGCGTGAGATTCGTTTCGTTCACCGCAATGTCCGTCACGGCGCGCGCCACCGTCACGGTGACAGACGCTTTCCACGTCCGTTTCTCGGTTTTGAGCGTCGCGGTAATCGTCGCCTTCCCTTTCGTCAGTCCCGTTACCACACCGTTTTCATCCACCGTCGCGATGCTCTCGCGCCCGCTGACAAATGTCAATTCGCCGTCCGCCGCGCAATTGCCCTGCCGGATGAGCGACAATTCCAGCGTATTGCCTTCAAAGACGGTCAAATTTGTTTTTTCAAACTGAAAACGGTCGGCTTCCGCCATCGCCGTCACGCCGCACAGCAGCGACACGCACAGGACGGTCAGCATCACAATTTTCCAGAATTTTTTCATAAGGAAGTTTCCTCCTTCCATTGGCTTTCCAATCATACAACGAATGAAGCGCCGCTCTCATTCCTGATTCGCAAAATTATTTTTGCTGATTTTGATGGTCAGCCGCTGATGCCTGCCCACTTCCGCCGTCAGCGCAATCCGCCAGAGCGACCCATGCCAGTTTTTCGCCATTCGCGCGTCGGCGACGGGAATTTCTTCCACCACCGCCGCCAGCATGGGACTGATTTCCATCCGTGCGTGCGCAAATTCAATCCCGTCCGGGCGGATTTCCGGCTTCTCCCGCGCCAGCATGGTGAACGTGACGGCTTCCGGCGCTTGCAGGGTGATTTCGTCCGCAATTTGAACCCCATCCGGCGTGACCAATGCGCCGCGAATCGCCGACAGCACGCCCGCTTCCGCCGGATACGCGCCCGCCATGTCCAGCGACGCGCCGTCCGGCAAAGCACTGAAGTTCCGCGCGGCGTACTCCGCCCCGGCGCACTGCTCGAATCCGCCAATCAGCGGCACATTGTGGTACATGCTCCGGCAGTTCCAGAGCGTGTAGCGCGCATCGGAGAAAGTTTTCGCGGTATAAACCATGTTACCCGCATCCACCAGCAGCGGATGCCCATCCACATACACCATCAGCGACCCGACGTCGTTGTGATTGTGGCTTTCGCCGTTGTGTCCGCCCTTGATGCACAGTGTCCACCCATTCCGGCGGATGATGCGCACCTGCAAGTCCGGCAGCAGCGTGTCCTGCGTGTCCGCTGCCGGCTGACCTGCGCCAGCCGGATGGAACAGACGCTGCAAAAGGCGCGAAAAGTGCGGCACGTCGCCGATGCAGTCCGTCGGCTGACCGCGCAGGTTCTGCCCCATCGCCGTCAACGGCGCATCGCGAAGCAGTTCGCCCGCGCGCTGCAATCGCTCGCCATACATCACCGGGCGCGCGTCGCAGTCCGCGAAGTTCGCGAAATAGCCGTTCCCCAGCGACATCAGCAGCGGGAAGCGCAGCATGTTCCGCAATTTCGGCTCGTCCCAGCAGGTCAGCCCGGCTTCCGCCATCAGTTCAAGGCAGTCCAGCAGGCTGCCCGCCGCCATGTTCCAGTACGCCGCGCCCTCGTCGCAGCCGCCGTCCGCCGGGATGCAGCGCAGATACGCATCGAGCATCCCGCAGGCGCGGCGGTACACGGGCAGCGGGTCGTCCAGCAGGCAGCGCGCCGAGAACATCACGTTTGACACAATCCACGGCGTCCAGTTGCACAAATCCTTGCGTGTGAACCCCATCCACCAGTCGGTATTGCGGTGCAGGAACGGGTCAATCGCGCGGCGCTGAATTTCCGCCGTCACCCGCCGGCGCAGGGAGCTGTCAAGCCAATCGCCCAGCAGCGTCAGCGTAAAGGACAGCACCATGGCAGTCTGCGCGGCGAACAAGTCCAGTATCGGTTCGCTGCTGATGGGGAACGGGTGCGCCGCCGTCAGGTTCGCATGGGCGCTGATCGCCCACGTCGTTTCCTCGCAGATGCACCACAAGCCATCCTCCACCGGGGACAAATCCGCCGATTCTCCGTGCAGGCACACGTCTAATACCGCCGCGATGAGTTTCCGCCGACGCGCGAAATACGGCGTTTCGCATTGTGCGCGGCTGCCCGTGCGGACGAACGCGGCGTAGTCGCTCAGCAGCAGCATCGGGTAGGGCGTACCGCGCCACTTGGCAATGAACGTTTCCATGTCCATGCGGTCGTCGGCGGGCAGCGTTTCCCACGCCGCGCGGTTCTGCGCCGGAGGGAAAAGCGTTCCCTGCGGACGCTTCGCCAGCAATTCCATTCTTTCGGCGAGCATCATGTCACCTCCGGGAAATTACGCAAACCACGGGCGGAATTTCTTCGCAATTGCCGCGATAATCGGGCCGAGGAAGAAGCCCGTAACAATCGACACCACCCCGACCGTGCTGCCCAGCAGCCAGCCGATGGCAATCGCGGACAGGTCGTAAATCATGCGAATCACGGCATAGGGTATCTTCTTGACGTACTTCGAGATAATCTGCGGAATCGCGTCATACGGCCCGCTGCCAAGCTCCACCACCATATAGAACGCCACGGCGACCATGAACACGCCCAGCGTCGGCACAAGCCAGCAGATGCGTTCCGTCATGCCCATTGCGTCGCGGTTGAGGATATTCAGGCTGCTAAAGATAACATCGAACAAGTCCTTCGAGTAACCTACAAGCACCATGTTTGCAATCGACCCCAGGCCGATGAACTCCCACTGCCGCATCGCCATCACGACGATGAGCAGCGCGCCGTAGAAGAGCATCTGGTAGGTGCCAAGGAGCATGTGCAGCTTATTGGCAACGCCCAGATTCAGCACGGACGCGGGGTCTGTGCCGAACTGAATGCGGTCGAACACCGACACGCACGCGCCCATAATCGTCACGCTGAGAATCAGCACAACAATCCGGCGCGCCATGTGCGGCTGGCAGAACAGGTGGCGGATGATTTTCTGCATCAAGGGAAAAACCTCCTTCGTGTTGCGGGAATTTCTGCCCTTATCATATCATAATTTTCCCCTAAAAGGAAGTGTTACATTTCGCAAATTGACATCCGCGTGCAAATGCGGTATGATGAAGACACGAAACTGCTTTTGACGGAGGTGCATGACCATGCGGCGCATGACGCGGCTGCTTTGCCTGATGCTTCTTTTTTCCCTGATAACCTTCTCCTGCCCGCTGGCGGAAGAAACGGACGCCCCGACCGGCACACCCGCGCCCACGCCGATGCTGACCGCCGTGCCGGAAAGCGCACTTGCGCCCTTCAACGTGGTTTTGCCGGAGGACGCGCATGTGGAGATGGCGGAGGGGCGCATCACGCTTGTGCGGGGAGATTCGCGCGTGGTGGCGATGGTAATTTCCCGCGTGCCGGATGAAGACCCGGCGGCGGCGCTGCCCATCCTGATGCAGGATTTCGACCCCAAGACCAGCGAGACGATGGATTTTGACGCCCAGCCCGGCTTCTGCATTCTCGGCGGCGTGGTGAACGACGCCTTTGGCGACGGCGAGGACAAGATTACGCTGATGGTGCTGGCGGATTCCGGCGAACTGCTGATTCTATCGGGGTATAATCTGGCGCGGGATCATCACGCGCTGTACTTGTTCCTGACAGAACTGCTGGAGAATGTGAGCATGGATGGGGCGGCGGTGTATGTCGCGGAGGATGCGGCAGCAACGGCGTCACCGGAAGCATGATATTCTTCACGGCAAGTTGGGGGAGCAAACAGGGGCTTAGGCGAAGCACCAAAAAGCTGCACGCGGAAGGAGCATGAAAGCGCGACCAACTCAATCGCGAAAAGGGGTCAACATTGCCCCCTTGTCGCGTCCGCAGACGCGAAACCCTCTGCACAACATTGATTGCATATAGAAATAACAATGTCGCACATTACGCAAACAGCCCTCTGACGCAAACTCCGCGCCAGAGGGCTGTTGTTATTTACTGATGCACATCCACGGTATACGGCTTCGTGGAGTCGGTTTCGACCTGCGCCTGACCATCCTTCATCGTCACGGTGAAGGTCGCGGCGACATTGCCCTTCGTGTCGGGAATCTCCACCGTTTCGCTTTCGCCGTCCTCCAGCTGGTAGACGTGCAGCTCCACGCCATCCAGATAATCATAATCCGGGCGGTCGTCATGCGCGCCCAGCGGCAGCACCGTGCCGGGACGCACCATCAGCGGCAGGGACATGAAGTCGTGAATCTCCGTCTGCCAGTGGCCGCCTTCGACCTTGCCGCCATCCAGCAGGGACGTCCACGTTCCGTCGGGCAGATAATACTGCACCTCGCCGTCCTTGCGGAAAATCGGCGCAACGAGCAGCGAATCGCCCAGCATGTACTGGCGGTCGAGCATATCGCACGCCGGGTCATCCGGGAACTCCAGCATCATCGGGCGCATCATCGGCACGCCGTGTTCGTGCGCCTCCACCGCCTTGCCATACAGATAAGGCATCAGGCGGCACTTGAGCTTGGTGAATTTGCAGCAGACATCCACGCTCTCCTCGTCAAACAGCCACGGCACGCGGTAGCTGGTCGAGCCATGCAGGCGGCTGTGGGAGGACAAGAGGCCAAACTGCACCCAGCGCTTGTAAACATCCGCCGGCGCGGTGGACTCAAAGCCGGAAATATCGTGGCTCCAGTAGCCGAAGCCGCTGTGACTCATGGACAGACCCGCGCGCAGCGTTTCCGCCATCGAGATGTAGGTCGCGGAGTTATCGCCGCCCCAATGCACCGGGAACTGCTGACCGCCGACCGTCGCGCTGCGGGCGAACAGAATCGCTTCCCCTTCGCCCTTGCGATCCTTCACAACGTCAAAGACGACCTTGTTGTACAGGTAGGTGTAATAGTTGTGCATATAGACCGGGTCGCTGCCGTCAAACCACCGGATGTCGCGCACCGGGATGCGCTCACCGAAGTCGGTCTTGAAGCAGTCCACGCCCATGTCCATCAGCTTATAGAGGTAAGAAGCGTACCACTTGCAGGCATCCGGATTGGTGAAATCGACAATCGCCATGCCCGCCTGCCACATGTCGGTCTGGAAGAGGCTGCCGTCGGTCTTTTTCAGCAGGTAGCCATGCTCCATGCCTTCCTTGAACAGCGGCGACGCCTGACCGATGTACGGGTTAATCCAGCAGCAGATGTGCAGCCCCTTCTCGTGGTAACGCTTGAGCATTCCCACCGGGTCGGGGAACGTGTCATGATCCCACTCGAAGTCGCACCAGTTGAAGCCCTTCATCCAGTAGCAGTCGAAGTGGAACACGGACAGCGGAATGTCGCGCTCCGCCATGCCGTTGATGAAGGAGGAAGTCGTCTGCTCGTCGTAATTCGTGGTAAAAGAGGTGGACAGCCACAGACCGAACGACCATGCGGGCACAAGCGCCGGGCGACCCGTCAGCGCGGTGTACAGGTCGAGCGTGTCCTTCGGCGTGCCGCCGTAAATCACGTCGTAGACCATCGTTTCGCCCTCGTGCGAGAACTGCACGCGCTCCACCTTTTCCGTCGCGACTTCAAAGGACACGTCGCTTGCGTTCTCCACCAGCACGCCGTAGCCGCGGTTGGTCATGTAGAACGGAATGTTCTTGTACGCCAGCTCCGACGCCGTGCCACCATCCGCATTCCACATATCAACCGTCTGACCGTTCTTGACGTACGCGCCGAAGCGTTCGCCCAGACCGTAAACACATTCGCCCACGTCCAGCTGGAGGCTCTCGGACATGTAGGACGTGCCGTGCGGCAGAAGCGAGCAGGGCGTGCCGTCCTTCTTCAGCGCACGACCCATGCCGCGCCAACCGGAGGTCGTCAGGATGCGGTCACCCACCATATAATCTACCGACCAGTTGCCGCCCTTGCTGACGCGCGCAGTCAGGTCGCCGGAGGTGAAGTAGGCGTAGTCGTCATCCTCGCGGATTTCAGGCGTCACGTCCTCCTCATACGTCGTAAACTGAGGATCCTTGCGCGGCGTGCCGGCAAAGTGCGTCACCTGCACGCGGATGATGTTCCTGCGCGGCGCAGTGAACACAATGTCAAGCGAGCCGCCGTCGAGAATATCGCCGCGGTGGCGAATCGGGCGGCAGGCGCTGATGATGTGCAGCTCCTTGTCGTTCTTGATGACGCGCACGGTCTGCGTGGCGTAGGACATCACATAGTCCTGCCGGATGACCCAGTAACCTTGCGTAAAACGCATATTGATGCTCTCCTTTATGATCATATTGATGGCTCTTTTCATGCGCACAGGGCGCGGAAACCGCCGTCTTTAGTCCGTGATGATTTTCACCACAACCGGCATGTCGCTTTGGTAATCCCTCAAGTCCACATGCAGGGCTTCGCCGTCGCGCGTCCACGCGGCCTGCGCGGGATTGCCCAGCACTTCCACCTTCCGCACAATGCCGTGCCAGAGCGGCAAGTGGCTCGCGTCCGCCTCGCGCAGAGACCGAATGTGCAGCTTGCCGTCCGCCGGGCACGCCATGCACGCCGCGTAGATGTTTCCGCCGCGGCAGGTGAAGCGGAAGTCCTCGCTGGTGAAGTTGCGGGACGCGCCGTCGGCAAACTGCCCCTCCTGAATCTTCGTCGGGCCTTCCAGATTGATGCGCCACAAGCCTGTGCCGTGGATGCACTCGTCATTGACGCGCATCCAGTCCGCCAGTTTGTGCAGGATCTCAACGTCCTTGTCCGCCAGCGTGCCGTCCGGCTTCGGGCCGAAATTCAGCAGCAGGCGGCCGTTCTTGCTCACCACATCCAGCAAGTCCTGCACAATCTCCTGCGGCGCTTTGTAGACCGCCTTGTCCGGCTGCACAGAGTAGCACCAGCTGCCGCGCATGACGGACGTGTCCGACTGCCACAGGAACGGCTTCGCTTCCGCGAACTGCCCGCGCTCAATGTCTGGCACGCCGATGCCGAACGGGAATGCGTCGTGCTTGTAGTTGATAACGCACCCGCCGCGGCTTTCCATCACGTTGAAGTAGTACGCGGCGAAGCGCTGCAGGTACGGCTTGACGGCGGAATGCTGAATCCACCAGTCGAAATAGAGGATGCGCGGATGATAGCGGTCGACGATCTCGCAGCAGCGCAGCAGCCAGTCCGTCAGGAACTCATCCGTCGGCATCGGCTCGGAGAACAAGTCCTGATTCTCCCGTTCGGGCATAGCTGGCCATGCGTAATCCCCCAAGTGCATCGGCTGCTTGATGTCGCTGTCAAACTCCTGCCCATGCCCCAGGAACCACCAGTGCTCCACGCGGTGGCTCGATGCGCCCAGCGTCATGCCCGCGCGCTCCGCCTCCACCAGCAAATCGCCCATGATGTCCCGGTGCGGGCCCATTTCCGCCGCGTTCCAGTGAGACAGCTCGCTCCGGTAGTTCTGGAAGCCGTCGTGATGCTCCGCCACCGGCACGATGTAATCCGCCCCCGCTTCCCGGAACAGCTTCACCCACGCCTGCGGATCGAACGCTTCCATCTTAAACTGCGGAATGAAGTCCTTGAACCCGAAATCCTTCGGCTGCCCGTAATGCTGGCAGTGGTACTCGTATTCCGGCGAACCCTTGATGTACATGTTCCGCGCGTACCAATCATGATACGCCGGAACAGAAAACACGCCCCAGTGCAGGAAGATGCCCAGCCGCTTCTCCCGATACCAGTCCGGCACAGGGTGGGTGCTGAGCGATTCCCACGTCGGGTGATATTTTCCCGCTGCGTTCACCGCGTCGATTTCCTGCAAATAACGCTCCCGATTCATCGCATACTCCTTTCAAGAATGAAAAGAACAATACTATTTTCCACTCAAAGAGTACGACAAACAAGTGAAAAATCCTTGCGCCAAAGCAAAAAAATGTCCGAAAACTTTTCCGAAAATCCGTGCAATCAGCCCAAACGTCTGTTTTTTCTTGACTTCTCAATCGTTTTCGCAAAATTTTCCCCGCTCCCCCGCTTGTCTTTTTTCGCTTTTGCCTGTATCATGAGGATATTCCACGCACGGTGCCAAAACGATTCACGCCAAAAAGGAGGATTCTCCATGCTTTCCAACGAAGCCATCCGCCAGCAGGTGGAAACCCTGCTATCCCAAATGACACTGGAAGAAAAAGCCGCCCAAATGGTGCAGGTTCCCTACACCGTCGTCGGGCGCGAGGAAGCATTACGCTGGGCAAAGCTCGGCGCAGGCTCGTTCCTGCACGTTCTGGGCGACGACGCGCGCGAGGTGCAGCAGGCGGCGCTCCATAGCCGTCTGGGCATCCCCGTGCTGTTCGGCATTGACGCCATCCACGGGCATGGGCTGAATGACCACGCCACCATCTTTCCGTCGCAGCTATCTTGCGCCTGCGCGTGGGACAAGGACATCGCGCGCGAAATGGGCGAAGTGACGGCGCGCGAAGTCGCCACCGACGGGCTGCACTGGACGTTCTCGCCCGTGCTGTGCTTGGGGCGCGACACCCGCTGGGGGCGCGTCGACGAAACCTTCGGCGAAGACCCCTATCTGGCGGGTGAATTAGGCGAAGCGATCGTGCGCGGCTATCAGGGCGACGATTTGTCCGACGGCGAGCATATTCTGGCGTGCGCCAAGCACTACATCGGCTACGGCGAGGCGGTCGGTGCGCGCGATGCCTGCGACACGGAAATGACGTACCGCCGCCTGCGCGAGACGTTCCTGCCGCCGTTCGAGAAGGCGTTCCGGGCAGGGTGCGCAACGGTCATGACGGCGTATGGTTCCATCGACGGCACGCCCTTCACCGCCGACGAGAAGAGCATGAAGGCGATTCTGCGAGGCGACGCGGGCTTTGACGGCTTCAGCGTCACCGACTGGGACAACTGCCATTCGCTTCTGACCGCCCAGCACGTCGCGGCGGACATGCCCGAAGCGTCCGTGCTGGCTGCCAAGGCAGGCAACGACATGATGATGACCTCCCTCGGCTTCTACGATGCGGCGATTGACGCGGTGCGCTCCGGCAAGCTCGACGAAGCCGTGCTGGACGACGCGGTGCGCCACATCCTGACCGTCAAGTGCCGCATGAATCTGCTTGCGCAGCCGGAGAAGAGCGGGCGTCCGGGGTGCATCGGGTGCGAGGAGCATCAGCAGGCGGCGCTTCGGGCGGCACGCAAGTCCATCACCCTGCTTAAAAACGACGCGCACACCCTGCCCTTGACATCCGTCCGCCGTGTGGCGGTCATCGGCGCGAACGCGGACGACATTCGCGCGCAGTACGGCGACTGGACGTACTTCACGCACCCCGAACTCATCCCGAACCGCCCCGCCGTCCGCCCATATGTGACGATTCGCGAGGGCATCGAGGCCATCGGCGCGCAGGAGAATTTCGATGTTGTGTACCACCGCGGGTGCGGCGTGCTTCCTTCGGATGCTGACAATATTCCGGGTGCGGTGGCTGCGTGCCGGAATGCGGATGCGATTGTGCTTGTCGTGGGCGATGTTTACGCACAGTACGGCGAAACGAAAGACCGCGCCGACCTTGCCCTGTCCGGGCGGCAGCTGGAGCTATACCGCGAGCTGCGTGCGCTGGGGATTCCGCTGGTGACGGTGCTGCTGTCCTCCAAGCCGCTGGCGATTCCGGAAATTGCCCATTCGACGGATGCGCTCGTGTGCGCCTTCAACGGCGGCATGTTCGGCGGTCAGGCGGTCGCGGAAGCGATTTTCGGGCGGCTGAATCCGTCCGGGCGGCTGCCCATCAGCTTCCCGCACCATTCGGGGCAGGTGCCGGTATACTACAACCATCTCCCCGGCTGGCACTGGGGACACTACTGCGACCTGCCTGCCGAGCCGCTGTTCACCTTTGGCGAGGGCATCGGCTATGCGCCGTTTGTCTACCGCGATTTGGCGGTGGATGCGGATTCGCTCACGCTGTCGGTGAAGGTGCGCAACGCGGGCGACATTGCGGGCGAAGAGACGGTTCAGGTCTACCTGCGCGACTGCGTATGCGAGGTGATGCAGCCTGTGAAGCAGCTGATTGCCTTCCGCAAAGTGCTTCTGCAGCCGGGCGAGGAGCAGGAAGTCGTCTTCCATCTCGACCGCACCGCGTTCACCTACATCAACCGTGCGGAAGAACGTGTTTTCGCGCCGGGCGACTTCATGCTGATGGCGGGGCACAGCGCGAAGGACGAGGACTTGCTGAAAGAGACGGTGTGGGTGGGGTGACCCAAGGGGCGCTGCCCCTTGACCCTGCAAGGGACTTCGTCCCTTGACCCTTTCGCGCGATTGGGTTGGTGACTTCTGCACACTTCTTCCGCGTGTTTATTGGGGGAACCCAAGGGCGCTGCCCCTTGACCCTGCCAAAGGGTCTTCGACCCTCTGGACTCCCTTTCGCGCGATTGAACTGGTACTACTCTCAGGCAATGCCCGCGTGTTGGGCTTTGGAAAAGTGCCATTGTAAAAAGGGCTGCCGTGCAGATTGTGCATGGCAGCCCTTTGCTATTTGGGTATCAACCGATGGAGTACAAGGCAACTACCTTTGCAACCATCGTGATATACTTAATCTGAATCGCATTCCGTGCGTCTTCGTCCATCGCAAGATAGTCCGCAACGCTGATTTTCTGCGCCGTTTCGCCCTCGGCAGGAATCGTCGTCAGCATACTGCGCTGCTGATCCAGTTCGCACTGCACGCGCGCGCCCGCATTGCGTGCGCCAATGCCGATTTTCTTCTCCGTAAAGGGATTGTATTCATAGTAGGAGATGACAATGGGGCTGCCCGCAATCAGGTTGCGGTACGTCGCCGTTTCCGCCATCACCGCGCAGGACGTGTAAACATCTGTGCCGTTCTCATCCACCGTGTACTTCAAGCCGAAAATAGCAACCGTCGGCTCGTTGTTCTCGTCAATGGTCACAACCGTATTCGTGCCCAAGCCATTGCTTTGCAGCTTGATGGCGTACTTGCCGCCGTCATTCGGGAACGGTACGCTGACATACTGCGCATTTTCGAGCTTCGTGGCTTCCTCCAGCGTCGAAACGCCATTTTCATCCGCAATCCAATAGTAGACCTTGACCTTCACTGCCGAGCGCGCCGCCAGATCCAGCGGGGTACGGATGCACGGGCCGTCCGTTTCATCCACATACTTCGCCTTGCCGGACGCGTGCGTAATAACGTCCACAGCCGCATCCGTCGTCTGGAAATCGTAAATTGACGCATTCGGGTCTTCGTAGGTGAAGTCGATGCCCGCCGCCTTGCACTGGTCGGCAAACGTTTCTTCCGTCACCGCTTCTGCCACGGGAGATGCCACGGTGTCCACTTCACCCTTTTCCGCGCGAGATAGCGCCGCATTCACTGCCGCAATCACTGCTTCGCTGGATACGGTCGCCTGACTGACCGTATCAACGTCGGTATTGCCCGCCACAAGGATAGCCTCAATCATCTTGTCGATGGCAACATCACCCAAGCCTGCCGTTTCGCTCTGTGACACGACTTTGATATCCGCAATCGCATCCGCCGTCATTTCAACACGCAGGGTAATTGCGCCGTTGTTGCCGTCCGCAGAAACCGTGTAAGTTCCGGGCGTATACGCGCCGTCTGCCATTGCTGCCCCACCCGCGCAGAACAGGGACAGCGCCATCAGCGTTGAAAGTGCTCTTCTTTTCATAACCAATCCTTCTTTCCGCATACAGTTTGCATGCTTATGATAATATTATTATATCATTCGTTAATCGCTTGTCAAGAATGCTACGAAAATATATTTTTTCAGCAAAACGACCGAACCCGCTTCACCGCGCCGTTCGGTCGTTTTTGATGCCCATTTTCCGCAGCAGGAACGCTACAATCTTCCTTCCCCAGTGCTGCCGTTCCAGATGCGCCACCGGCAGTTCTTTCACGCGGTAATCCTGCTGTGCCAGCCACACATCCAGCAGCCGCTCCGCCAGAAAACCATGCACCCGCTTATCCCGTGCGCTGTAGCCCGTCGTGTCAATTTCCGCCGCGTCCAGCAGGGGGAACAGCCACGATGCATAGCTTTGCAGCGCGTCCCGGCGCATCAGCATCAGGTTGAACCGATGCCCGGATCGGCGCGCCATCACGCGGTCAAACACGCGCTCCTGCCCCGGATGCAGCCGCGCAAGCGCCGCCCGCGCCTTCCACAAATCCTCCTCGTGGTGCGCATGGGCATACTGCGTGAAGTTCGTTTCCAGCCAGTAGTGCCGCTTTTTCGGCAAAAAAATATCCGCCGTATCAAGCAGGGGCAGCAGCTGCGCGCGCGTCAGAATGCGCTTTTGCGGGCAGCCTGTCCTGCGGAGGGAGAAGTACCGCCGATAATGGCACAAGCCGTACCAGTCCGCATCCACATTGTGCGCCATCCAGTACAGCACCGTCAGTTCGCAGTAGCTGCCGTTCTTCGCGCTGATATTTTCGCCCGTATCGTCGCGCATCAGCCCCAGCGGCGGATGAATCGCCGCGCCCGCCTGAATCGGCGTATACAGCGCATCTGTCGGCAGCGCGTACTTTTCGTGCAGCGCCACGGCAAAAAAGATGCGCGGCTGTTGCATGCTTCTCCCCCCCTTCCTACGCTGCATTGTACCATGCTCCCTGCCTTCCGTCAACAGCGAATGCGGACGGAAGTTGTAAATTTTCCATTCTTCTGCCGGTTTTCGTTGACAATCGCCTTCTTTTTATGCTATTCTTCAGGTTGGAGTATCATAGAAAGGAATGGCATTGATTATGAAGAAATGGCTGATAGCGCTGCTGACGCTGCTCGCGCTGAGCCTGAGCGTTGCCTTCGCCGCGGAAGCGAATGATATCACAGAGGACTGCAAGTTCAAGGTGTGCAGTTCCGGGCGGAAATACACGCAGATGACGGACAAGAAGTATACTTCTTACTGGGAGAGCAACAAAATCAAAACCCCATGGATCGCAATTACCGCGCCGGAGGGCAAACCAATTGCCGGGCTTTATGTCTGCTTCGGCAACATGCCTGAATCGTGGGAAATCCAGACCAGCGACGACGGCAAGGACTGGTTCACCGCCGTGCCGGGCGACACGCGCTTCCTCCACGCGTATGTTGCGCTGCCGCAGCCCGCGCAGCATGTCCGCTTGGCGGTGACAAGCGAGAAGAAAACTGCCCTGCGCATCAACGACCTGTTTGTGCTTTCTGAGGGCGATTTGCCTGACTGGGTGCAGGTATGGCAGCCGACGGAGGAGAAGGCGGATATCCTCTTCCTCTCTACGCACCCGGATGATGAGCTGATTTTCTTCGGCGGCGCAATTCCCACCTACGCCGTCGAGCAGCAGCGCAAGGTGGTTGTGGCGTACTTCACCCGCTCCAACACCACCCGCTCCTCCGAGCTGCTCAACGGTCTGTGGCACATGGGCGTGCGGACGTATCCGGTCATTGGCAATTTCAAGGACAGCTATGCCAAAAATCTCAAGGCAGCCTATAAATCTGCGGGCGGCAAAGGCAAAGTCAACGAATGGATTGTGGGGCTGTATCGGCAGTACAAACCGGAAGTCGTTGTGACGCAGGACACCAATGGCGAATATGGTCACAAGCAGCACATGATGATTGCTGACGCCGCCCAGAACTGCATTGCATTGGCAGCAAATGAGGATGAATTCACCGCGTCCACCATTGCATACGGCACTTGGCAGGTCAAAAAGCTGTACCTGCACCTGTACCCCGAAAATCAGATTACGTTTGACTGGACGGTTCCGCTCAAGAGCATGAATGGCGCGACCGGCATCGAGCTGGCGGAAGAAGCCTATACCCTGCACAAGACGCAGGCCTCCTCCGGCATGAGCGTCACCGAAACGGGCACGAAGTACGACAACCGCGTGTTCGGTTTGGCGTTCACGACCGTAGGCGAGGATGTCCGCAAAGACGACTTCCTCGAAAACATCTACGACGCGCCCGGTTCTTACGATGCGGCGGCAAACAACGTGGAAGCCACGCCCGCGCCCACCGAAGTGCCCGCATACATGGCGCACATGCCTGCCCTCAACGCCAAGGGTTTCCTCGATGAAGGCGAATACCTCTACTCTTCCGAGGACGAGGGACTGTGGATTTACGTCAGCCAGACCAGCAAAGTCATCATCCAGCGCAAATACGACGCAACCCAGCCGCTGACGTGGTTTGAGGCGGATCTGTACGGCGATTTGGATGCGGGCGAAATGCTCCGCACGGTGCAAAACGACCCGGAGAAGATGGGCAAAGTGCGTGTGGACGCAACCGAAACCGCAAAGAAGCACAACGTCGTTTTTGCGATGAACACGGACTACTACACTTACCGCGTCGCCGTGAACAACAACCGCCACACGGGCATTGTCATCCGCGACGGGCGCATTCTCTACGACGACCCGTACACCGAAAAGCAGGTAACGAACTCCATGTTCCCGAATCTGGACATGCTGGCGTTCATGCCTGACGGCAGCCTTAAAGTCTACCACAGCTGGGAAAAGACGGCGCAGGAGTTCATCGACGAGGGGGTACAGACGGTGTACTCCTTCGGCCCGTATCTGCTGCTGGACGGCAAAGTGTCCGAGCGCGCCTACGCCAACAACGAGAACAAGAATCCGCGCTGCGCCATCGGCATGGTCGAACCCGGTCACTACGTCGCCATCATGTGCGAAGGGCGCCTGAAGCGCTCCGCAGGCGTTACCATCAGCTATTTGGCGAAGATGATGCGCGCTAAGGGCTGTCAGGTCGCCTTCAACATGGACGGCGGGCAGACGGCAGTGATGGTCTTCATGGGCAAGCAGCTCAACCAGATTGGCGCTTACGACGGCGGCAAGACCAACTCCCGCCCGACAAGCGAAGTGCTGGGCTTCGGCACATCCGAGCAGGTCGGGACGTACGAAGTGCAATAAACATACTATTTCAGGGCAGAAGAACGCGCTTCTGCCCTGTTTTTTCCGAAAAAATCGTGAAATTACGGCTCTCACCCTTGACGTGACAAGCACCAAAATGCTATAATAAAGCGTTTTCAAGCTACTATTTCGCGGGAAATGCCGGTTTGCGGCGCTTCCCTGACTTTTTCAGGAGGGATTTTCTGATGTCTGGGCATTCCAAGTGGCATAATATTCAGGCGAAGAAGGGCAAGGCGGATGCTGCCCGCGGCGCTGTTTTCACCAAGATTGGCCGTGAAATCGCGATTGCTGTGCGCGATGGCGGCGCAAACCCCGAATCCAACGGCAAGCTGCGCGACATCATTGCCAAGGCGAAAGCCAACAATATGCCGAATGACAATATTCAGCGCTCCATCAAGAAGGCGAGCGGTGAACTGTCCAACGTGACCTACGAGCAGATCACCTATGAAGGCTATGCGCCCGGCGGCGTTGCGGTCATCGTTGATACCATCACCGACAACCGCAACCGTACCGCTTCCGACGTGCGCCACTGCTTTGCCAAGAACGGCGGCAACCTCGGCACGACCGGCTCCGTCAGCTTCATGTTCGACGAGAAGGGCGTTCTGGTGGTGGAACGCACTCCCGGTTCGGACGAAGAAGAAATGATGATGATGGCGCTGGACGCCGGTGCGGAAGACATGAAGGTGGATGACGACGCCTACGAAATCTACACCGCGCCGAACGACTTCTCCACCGTCCGCGAAGCGCTGGAGAAGCAGGGTGTCACCTTCCTGACCGCTGAAGTGGACAAGATTCCGCAGAACACGGTTGCGCTGCCTGACGAAGAAACGATCCAGAAGATTCAGAAGCTGCTGGAGATGCTGGAGGACAACGACGACGTGCAGAACGTGTATCACAATGCCGAACTGCCGGAAGAAGAGGACGACGAGGACTAATCCTCCGTCGATTTTCACTGCCCCCTGCCGAGGAGTTTTCCTTCTCGGCAGGGGGATTTTTTGTCTGATTTCTGATACTATTTCCAGATTCACCTGCGCCATCTGCTTGCGCCTTTTGCAATGTCCTATTATTCCGCCCAAAACAAAAAAATACCGCAGATTTCTCTGCGGCGTTCGTGGCTCAAATAGGATTCGAACCTATGACACTTCGGGTATGAACCGAATGCTCTGGCCAGCTGAGCTATTGAGCCAAATGGTTGCGGGGGTAGGACTTGAACCTACGACCTCCGGGTTATGAGCCCGACGAGCTACCAAGCTGCTCTACCCCGCGTCATTCCATCGCTTTTATCGGCGACATTGATTATTATACCCTATTCCAACGGTTTTGTCAAGAGGGTGCGGAAAGTTTTTTTGCAGCGGAAGCAGAGGATGAAAACGCGGCTGCCGACCTTCTTTCCCGAAAACCAGCAGCCACGCTGTATTGATTCTATTTAGGCAGTGAGGGGGATTATTCCCACTCTCTCAGACTTAACACATTCTGTATAATTTATGTGTGTCCGATTCCAAGTGATGGCTCTGATTCTCTGTGGCATTCCTATTCCACTGCCTGTGCAGCCTCCGGTTATCATTCTGTTATCAGGGTGATAACAGGGAAGACTGCTTTGCTGTAGCGGTTTGAGAAATTCCACAAGTATAGTATAGCGCAGAACGGGTGCTGATGCAAGAGAAAAGACACTTCGGGGAGCAAAGCATTTGAAGTTTATCGTGGTTTTGTCATTGAATCAGATATGCTTCTCTTGCATTTGAATGTGACCAGGAGTAGGGAAAAGCCAGTTAACCCTAACCACCGACTCGAACACGATACAGTTAGGATTGCTCATTCTGTTTTGATATGCTCTAATGTTCGTAAAATTATTCGTAAAGTATTGAACGAGATTTCTGCTCATGCTATAATGGAATCGAAAGGAGTGGTCTGCTCATGGCAATCATTAGCCCTGTGTCCGATTTGCGCAATTACAACACCGTTCTTGAACAGGTTTCCGCTGGTTCACCGGTGTATCTGACAGTCAATGGGCGTGGCCGCTTTACGATCCGCGATATTGCGGACGATGAAGAATTCGAGAAGGCAAAGGCGATGCTCCGCCTGATGTGCGAGCTCAATACGGGCATCCGTTCGGGAGAGGAAGAAGGCTGGGGGTCCGAGGATGATGTCCGGGCACACTTCCACAGCAAACGCAAATAAGGATTGAATACTCCCCGATTGCCGTTCGTGACCTCGAACGCGTCTGGGCGGAGGTTTTTGAAGCTTCTGCCAGTGAAGAAACCGCAACGAAATTCGTGACGTTCAAGTCCTATATGGTATTCTACAAGGTGGAGACCGATCGGATGCTGGTCAGCAGAGTGGTCTATGGAAAGAGCGACCACATGCGTACCATTTTCCGTAATGCACATGAGAAGTGATCCATGAAACGCTGGCGATTATGCCGACGTTTTTCTTCGTAATACATCATAGAAGGATATTCAAATCCAAAAACCTTTACCATACAGCCGGAATTATGGTATAATATTCATAGGGTTATCGGATTGTATCTCTCAACGCCGCAGCTCATCTGCTATCTTGCTCACAGGAATGGAGTTGAAAGCATGGTTCATCATTCGTATCCCATACAGATGGAAATCGCAGGATCAACGGCGATGTGGACCAGACCGGACAGCGGTGACAGTCCTGTCAGCTATCCGGCACCGACGTATTCGGCCTGCAAGGGCATCTTTGAATCCATCCTTTTCGGGCCGGATGTGGAGATCATTCCAACCAGGGTTGAAATATGCGCTCCTGTTCAGTTTCATTCATACGCAACAAACTACAAGGGACCGTTGCGCCAGAAAAAGAGCATTGACCTTGGAAATGCATATCAGATGTATTCGACCGTTCTGATTGATGTATGCTATCGGCTCTACGCGGTGGTTGTGCCCAATCACAGGAAGGATACGCTTTCTGAAAAAACTCTGGAATGGGACAGACGGACAACGTCGCCCGGTCATGCATACCAGGAGATTTTCAACCGGCGCTTGCAACGGGGGCAGTGCTTTGCTATTCCCTCGTTGGGCTTGAGAGAGTTTACGGCCAGCTACTTTGGCCCCTTCCGGGACGGGACAAAGGTATGTACCGATATGGAGGATATTCACATTCCTTCCACGCTGCGGCAGGTATTTCCCGATGGGCACAAATCGAAGGTTTCGTACCGCTTTGACAACGACGTGACGATTCATGCCGGGACGCTGGTGTTCCCGCCCAAGAGAGGTGTTCATTTTGATCAATGAATTGTCATCCCTGTCCAAAGCACTGGAACAGGCGGGAATCGTTCCATTGCAATCCTATAGAAATTACATTCCGCTACCCAATGTGAGCGCGAAGGCTCCCTGTATCCGAATCTGGGTAAAGGGTGGGCAGGTGGTTGATTTTGAGGCTATCGATCGGGCACTTGCAATGCAGCTGCGAAAATTCGGATCAAATCAGGCCTCGTTTCCCGGGCTCAATCTCATCAGCCTGTACCGCGTAACGGATGAATCAGAGAAAAAGTTGGTTGCACAATGCATCGAGAAACCGGAAAGCATCGATGCCTTGCAGCTTCATGCCTTATGCAAAGAGAATGCGTGGGAACCGCATCAGAACAGCCGTATCAAGAATTGCTTTTCTGCAACCCCAAGGGAAATGGCCGGTCTGCTCGAAACTGCCGGCAATCCAAAAGAAAACCTGCTGAATACTCTGGCGGCAGAATGTGCGCCGTTTGCCAATGCGCAGGTACTGCACGAATCATTGACAAAAGCGGTATTTGCAAAGCTGGAAAAGAAGCAGGACGTTCGGCTGGCCTTGCTGATTCTTTTCCAGCTGGGTGATGCCAGTAAGCCGTGCAAAGATGACAAGCGGAACATCTCCGTATTCTTTGACACAGACGCATATGATACCTATGGCATGTATGCAGCGAGCAGGGAGTTTACTGCATATCTGAATACAGCATTTCTTCAGGCGGAGAGAATCGTGACGAGCAATACAACCGAGGATGGATTGATAGATTCATTCGGACAAATCTATGTGCCGACCAATTCTCCAATGCCAAAGGTTAAGCTTGCCGCGGGGTTTGAGCCGGCATTGTATACGATGTTCGACGGGCAGCCCTGCCAGAACAGATATCATAACTTTGATGACAAACGCGATTCCTACCCGTTATCCGCACAGCACCGTGTCCAGTTTCAGGCTGCCTTGAATTGGCTTGGCGGGGATGTCAAGAACAAAGGCATCACTTGGCTGAATACAGGCAAAGGCGAAGCGGTATTCGCATATCCCAGCTCACTACCGGAGGCTCCGCTTCCTTATGTGCAGTTTTTTGGTCATCCTGATCGTTCGGAAACCTTCAAAGAAATCTCCGGAAGCCTTTTGGCTGCATTCAACGGGATTCCGCCAAAGGACAGACCTGAAAGCGTTCAGGTATTTGTGCTCAGAAAAATTGATAAGGGTCGCACAAAGATTCTTTACTCTGAGTCTGCTTTGGCAGACGCGTTGATGCATGCCGCTGAAAACTGGGATATGGCCTGCAATGATCTTCCGGATATTGCATCCATACGGCTTTCAGCGCCATTTCCCATTGACGTTGCAACTGTTGTCAATCAGGTTTGGCGACAGGATGGAGAATCATCAACGGTATCCGCCATGCATCCTTATGAGGGGATCGGGCTGTTCCTCCATCGGGCACAGCACCGGCTGCTTCTGCACGAGCTGCACATTCTCGTTCAGCATGGTATGCCGCTATTCATCCATGCAGGTCCTTTGCTGCACAGTGGAAGAAAGTGCAGCCGCGTTGCTCAGCTGGAACAGATCCTGCCCGTTCTGTCCATGCTTCTGTTCTTCAGCGGAAATAGAAAGGATGATTATATGGAAGCTACACCCTACCTGATGGGACAACTGCTCAAGGCCTCCGATGAGCTGCATGCGCTGTACTGCAAGGTGGTGCGTAACAATCAGATTCCGCCGCAGCTTGTGGGCTCTGCCCTGTTTGTTGCCGCGAGCGAAACGCCGGGTAGAACGCTGTCCCAGCTTTCCGTGAGAATGGCGCCTTACCTGTCATGGGCAAAGCAGTACCGCACGAAGAATGAAGATTCCAGCGGTCTGGCAGGATGGTACCTGAAGGTATTTGAGCAAATCGCCAACAAGCTTGCGACAGAGTATTCTGTTCCCATGCGTTGGAGTGATGCCCAGAAGGCACAGCTGTTTATCGGATACCTCGCTTCCTTCCCCAAGCAGGATGAAAGCAATGCCGAATAATCAGAGCAAAGGAGAGTAGAGCAAGATGAGTGTGGATTTCAATCGTGCAACCGGGCTTTTGATTCTCGAGGTTGTCAATTCCAATCCGAATGGGGATCCTGACCGTGAAAACGATCCTCGCCAGCGCCCGAATGGACTGGGTGAGATTTCGCCCGTATCTGTCAAGCGGAAAATCCGTGATTTGATCGAGGATCATGACGGCGTGTTTTTCCAGAGCTTGCCCGAAGCGTACATCCGTCAGGCGGATCTCTATTGCATCTTGGAATCCCGTGGGCGCGACAGGGCAGCAATTACAAAAGAAATGAATGACAACCCCAATTTTATGGACAGCACATTTGTCAGAAAGTATTGGGATGCCCGCATTTTTGGCAACACCTTTTTGGAGGATGGCGGCAACAAGGAGTATATCAAGACCGGCGCGGTTCAATTCGGCATGGGCCTGTCCATCTCGCCGATCAGCATTGTCCGCCATACCAATACCAACAAGGCGGGCGTTGAGGAAGGCAAGAAAAGCGGCATGGCTCCCCTGGCCTATCGGGTCGTGGAGCACGGTGTTTACTGCATGCCCTTTTATGTGAATCCCAATTACGCCGCCAAGAGCGGATGTACAGCGGCGGACATTGAATTGCTCAAGCGCGCCATCCCCTACATGCTTGACCTGACTCGATCCAATATCCGCCCCGACGTGCGCCTGCGCCACGCATGGTACATGGAGCACAAGAACAAGCTGGGAAGCTGCCCGGACTATCTGCTGATCGACGCATTGACGCCAAAGCGGATCGGAAATGCCGAGGAACCCTCCTCGAGCTGGAAGGACTATCAAGATGTTGCCGACCTTCCCGAAGAGCTGAAGCAGCGTCTTGCCGCTGTTCAGGATCTTGCCAACGTCTGATGGATAAAGAATATCTCGCGCACAGCGCACACGATGGTTTTCCTGCGCAAACCTATCTGAATCATGTACAGAATGTCCATGATGACGCTGTTCGATATGCAAAGGAAGCGGCTGCATTTGCGGCAAAGCAGGAAGACGGCATGGCATTGGTCAGCGCTGTCACCAACGCGGCATCGCTGCATGATCTGGGCAAGCTTGAGGAAGAAAATCAAGCTGCCCTGCATGCCGGAAATCAGCCGCATCTGCCCATCAACCACACAGATGCCGGCACGGCGCTTTTGCTTCATGAGAACAAAATGTACTCTGCAGTCTGTGTCATGTCGCATCACCGGGGTCTTCCGGATTGTCCGAAAGAATGCTGTCACGGCAGCGAGGCTTTCCGTGATACCGATATCGCATCAGCGACAGACAGCAAGCTGCCGGAGCTGAAAGCCATCCATCTGGATCTCTTTGGGGAGAAGACCGCAGACGAACAGCCGGCAGCCGGGTGCCGCTCGGTATTCATGCGCCTGGCGCTTTCCTGTCTGGCAGATGCCGACCACGGAGATACGGCGAGACATTACGGGCAGGAACCCATGGATGGGCGGCAGGATGAACTGCGTCCGGCAGAGAGACTGCAGGTGCTGAATGCCTACGTCAGCAGTCTTCGGGCAGAGGATGAGCGTTCCCGTTTACGGGCACAGATGTATCAATGCTGCAGAGACAGCAAGGTCAATGACCATGTCGTTGCCTGTGACAGTCCGGTGGGGTCCGGAAAGACCACTGCCGTGATGGCATACATGCTCAGTCAGGCGAAAAAGCATCACCTTCGCAGGATTTTTGTGGTGCTTCCTTTTACAAGCATCATTTCGCAGTCGGTGGAAACCTATCGCAGATGTTTGGTTCTTCCGGGTGAAGAGCCGAACAAAATCGTTGCGGAGGTTCACCATCGGGTGGATTTTGAATCAGAAAGTGTCCGTCACCTTTCTACGCTGTGGAAGGCCCCTGTTATTGTCACAACAGCGGTAGCGTTTTTTGAGACGCTGGCCTCAAACCGGCCATCTGCCCTCAGGCGGCTGCATGAATTGCCGGGAAGTGCTATTTTTGTTGATGAAGCACACGCCGCATTGCCTTCGCATCTTCTGCCGGTTGCATGGAAATGGATCAACTGCTTCGCTGACGAGTGGAATTGCCATTGGGTTCTTGCGTCGGGTTCTCTCAACAGATTCTGGACGATTCAGCAGATTGCGGCAGCCGGAACCCGGCGAGTGCCAGATCTGGTTGACAACGCGCTTCGTTCCGCGCTGGCGCAGTATGAGCAGAACCGCATCCGGTATCTCTGGAATCCCGCACTCATGACAAGTGAAGCGCTTGCACAATGGGTCAATTCCTTTCCGGGACCGCGGCTTCTCATCGTCAACACGGTTCAAAGCGCAACGGTGATCGCAAAGACGATCATGCAGCTGTATGGGCGTAATCGGGTGGAGCATCTGTCCACAGCACTGACCGCCAGAGATCGCGCGAGGACGCTGGCACGCGTTCGGCAGCGGCTTCGGAATCCATCCGACTGTGACTGGACGCTTGTCGCGACATCGTGCGTGGAGGCCGGCGTTGACTTTTCGTTTTCTGTTGGCTTTCGTGAAACGGCATCGTTGTCATCGCTGCTTCAGGCATCGGGGCGAGTCAACCGGAACGGAAAAACAAAGAATGCGCTCATGTGTTCCTTCGGCCTCAACTACGCAGACGATGCGCTGCTGAAGGAGCACCCCATCATCAAACATGCGGCTACAGTGTTAACCAAAGAGTTCCTTGAAAAAGACCGTCCGATTCTTCCTACTTCGGTTACCGACTCCATTCGATTGGAATTGGCCCGTTATGGTGAGCACCAGACGAATCTGCTCAAGGATGAAGACAGCCTGTCCTTTGTCAAAGTTGAGGATACATTCCGGGTGATTGACAATCATTCTGTATCGGCGCTTGTTCACGCAGCGCCGGATGAGGACATCCGTATTCACGAGATCAGTCGTGAACAGGTGCAGATGGATACCGTTCAAATCCCTCAAGATCGAATAAAAGACTGGAATGTGCAGCCCATACGGGATGAACTGTATCGATGGACGCTTGCATATGACGGTTTTCTGGGCTATATGGCGGGTGTGCTGAGCATCGATGAATGACCTGCTTGTATTTTTACATTAGCAATTTCTGGTACTGGCTGTGATGCTGGAAGCTGAAGATTCTTTACTTGTGGGATATCGATTCGGTATGTGCTTCAAGGATCAATCTTCATCCATGTCTCTGGCTTTTCTTGTGCAGAAAAGGAGCAAAACAAGGCTGATAGCAATCTCAAATACATGTTTATCATGGTTGCAAGCAGGGCAAAGGTAGCACCTTTTGCACTTTGCTTGTTGGGAGGCTCCGCCCCCAAGCCCATTTTACCAGATCTTGCGATCTGTGGTTGTGGTGTCTTGTTGCGCCCGACCTAGTGCAGCACCACGGCATAAAAATGAAAGAAGCCTCCATGCCGGCAAACGGTGAAAACCAGTTCCGGCACGGAGGCGTTGTTATCGTTCTATACGATCTCCTTTGCGGTGATATTGATCTGTTTGCGGAATGTCCCGGATAAGTATTTTGTAGTTATACCGGATGTGCTTCAGGTCTGTCAGCTTCGATTTGAGCTCTGCCAGATCTGGCTTGTATGCATCCAGCTGCTCCTTCAGCGCAACGTATTCCGCTGTCAGCTCCTTCAGCGTCGGCAGTTTGCCGTCGTGAAGCTCGTAGACAGCTTGTGCTTTTTTGTGTGCTTCGATTTCTGCGCGATGCTCCTGATAGAATTTTGCTGACCAGCCGGATTCTTTAAACTGAGTGTATATCTCTTTCGTCCTGCGGTAATCACGGATGGCTTGACGTTGACGATTGATTTCTTTCATACGATTCTGTGCCTGCCTGATGGAGGCTTTCTTTTCATCATGGGCAGACTGCAGATTATCAATCTGCTGTTCCAGTTCTTCCGGTAATCCGAGGTGATGCTCTTTCAGGAAGATGACCGTTTGGGATATTGCGTCGATGTTGTTACGCTCAGCCCACACCAGATAGCCCTTGCCCTTTCCGGCGCGCAGCTTGTCTTCAATGTCGATCAGCCGCTTGATCTGACTTTTGGAATAATCAGCGCAGGGAGTTTTCGGAATGTGCACATGATCACCCGCCAGCGCTTGTCGCAATGTATCCTCATCGTATTCCGGGCCGAGGCTCTTCAACCGGATATAGCGTTGTCCATCCGGCGGCTTGAGGCTGATATGAGCTCCGCGCCTGATGCGGCATCCGGCATCTTCCAGCATCTGTAGAAGCGCATCGAATCCGTCTGGCCGGTGCCGGAGAGCGGCATTGATCATGATTCGAAGGTCATCCCGGTGACTGCTCTTTTTCCAATTGACCGCCCACTTGTCATATGGGACAGCTTTATCCTGTGGATTGCAGATAACTGATAATCTGTTTTCCTCACACAGCGCATCGCTGATCTGCACCAGCTCCTTGGCGGATCTCTTTACATCCCTGTATTTCTGCCGGCCGTCCAGGCTTGTAGCGCAGAATATGATGTGGTTGTGGATGTGCTGTTTGTCAATGTGTGTGGCTACCACGAAAGCATGCTGCTTATCCGTTAGTCGTTCGGCCAATGCTTTCCCGATCTCATTTGCTTTTTCCGCAGTGATCTTCCCGGGCTTGAAAGCCTGCCGCACATGATAGGCGAGCACCTCATCCCCGCGTTTTCTGCCGGTAGTGTTCAGGTATTCCTGACGATACAGCATGAACTCCTCCGCTGCAGTTTCGGGGGAACAGGCGTGGGACGAGATCAGAATCCCACCGTCCGTCTTTTCCGGGTTCATGATGTAATCCGGTCGCTCTTTGAGGCTCTGATGTGCTGTTTTGCCTTTTCCAACGTGGATCGAAATGATATAGGTGGAGCCGCTGGTAGGATTTGTTGATGGATACGGTTCCAGCTTTGAAGTTGAAGTCTCCGGGCGTCAGCGCCAGCAGCTCGCCCTCGCGGATTCCGCACCAGTAGAGCATCTCAAAAGCGTAGTAGGACATCGGTTTATCCATGATGGCCTCCGCGAACCGCTGGTATTCCTCCTTCGTCCAGAACTGCATTTCCTCCGCTTCCTTGCTCCCGATGTACCCCACCTTGGATGCGGGATTGCTCTTCAGTCCGTAGTGCCGGACCGCGTGGTTCAGGATCGCCACCAGCTGGTTATGGATACTCTTGAGATAGGTCGGCGAGTAGGGCTACTTCTTTTCATCCCGGTAGGCCAGCAGCTCATTCTGCCAGGCGATGTTGTCCCGGGCTTCGATTTCGCTGAGCATCTTCTTGCCAAAGGTGGGGAAGAGCTTCGTCCGGATCATGTGTTCCTTGCTCAGCCAGGTGTTTTCCTTCAGACGGGGCCGCATGTCATTCTCATACAGCTCCATGAAGGCTTCAAAGGTCATGTCCGGATCTCCATCGGTTTGCAGCTGAAAGTTGCGCTCCCACTCCTGCTCTTCCCGCCGGGTGGCAAAACCCCGTTTGCATTTCTGCCGCTTCACACCCTTCCAGTCGTGATACCGAACCATCACATACCAGGTACCGTTTTTCTCATCCTTATGTGTTGACATGTGACTCACACTCCTTCTGATTTGATGTACCGTACAGTCGTTCCTGAAAATACAGCCGGTTCACTCGCCCGGCGATGGTCACATATCCCTTCTCATGGAGTTCCGCATTCAGTTGCCTGATCAGCCTGTAGGCATAGGATCTGGACACTTCGAGCTCCTGAGCTACTTCTTCTACTCTCATAAATTGGTTTTTCACGTGTTCCTCCTTTTGCAAATTAAGCAATAACGCTTAATTTACAATACGATTATATTAAACATTATCGCTTGTGTCAATAGGCTTTCAAGGAGTATTCCAAACTTTTTTGTTAAATTACCATCTTGACGATCTTAAACGGATTTGCTATGATAAATTATCCTGTTCAAGAGGTGATTTGATGGCAACCGGCGAACGTATCCGTTTCTTTCGCACTTTACGGGGGATGACACAAAAGTATTTGGGTCTTCTTCTGGGGTTTCCAGAGAGCTCGGCTGATGTGAGACTTGCTCAGTATGAATCCGAGGATCGAACGCCCAAGGCAGAGCTGACCGGGCAGATGGCGGAAGCGCTGGACGTTTCTCCCAAGGCCATCGCCGTGCCGAACATTGATACCATGGACGGCTTGATGCACACGCTTTTTGCTTTGGAAGACCGAAAGCTTCTCCGTATCACGAACACGGATGGTTTGATCTGTCTGCGTGCTGAGATTTTTGACGGCGGCATCCATGCGGCCGATTTGGAGCAGCGTTTTCGTGCCTGGCAGGAGCAATCTGCCAGGCTGGCTGCCGGTGAGATCACCAAAGAGGCATACGACCGCTGGCGGTATCATTACCCCGATTTCGACGACATGCGCATCCATGCCGCAGTCCCACCTGAAGCATCCGCTGTGCGCAAACGCGGCCGGAAGCCAAAGTCGAAAGCCTGAAAGAATAGACATAAAGAAAGCCCTCCGCTTGTGGAAGATTTTCTCCACAGCGAAGGGCTTTTGAACAGGCTATTTCACAGAGAGTGATAACCGGGAGGTGTTTTTCTCGCCTTTACCCCAAAGCCACCAGCTCAGTTTTCTGTAAAGACAGCTTCGGAGATGGTTATCATTTTGTTATCAGAGGCGGTTTGGACTGGGCAAATACGCTTGCGCTGCAAGGGTTTTCGCCTTTACAGCGGTCACTCCCACTCAATACTCGCCGGCGGCTTGGTCGTCACGTCCAGCACGACGCGATTCACATGCGGCACTTCGTTCACAATCCTTGCGGAAATCGTGCGCACGACGTCGTACGGGATGCGCGCCCAGTCGGCGGTCATGAAGTCGTCCGTCGTGACCGCGCGGATGGCGACGGTGTAGTCGTACGTCCGCTCGTCGCCCATGACGCCCACGGAGCGGATGCCCGTCAGGACGGTGAAATACTGGTGGATATCGGCGTCCAGACCGGCCTTGGCGATTTCCTCGCGCAGCACTGCGTCGCTCTCGCGGACAATCTCCACCTTTTCCGGGGTCAGGTCGCCGATAACACGAATCGCCAGACCGGGGCCGGGGAACGGCTGACGCCAGACAAGATCATGCGGGAGACCAAGCGTTTCGCCCAGCGCGCGCACTTCGTCCTTGAACAGCATCCGCAGCGGCTCAATCAGCTGTGTGAAGCCGAGTTCCTTGGGCAGGCCGCCGACATTGTGGTGGCTCTTGATGACCGCCGCGCCCGTCGCCTGACCACTCTCGATAACGTCCGGGTAAATCGTGCCCTGCGCGAAGTAATCCAGCTTGCCGAGCTTTTCGGATTCCGCCTTGAATACTTTCAGGAAGTCACGACCGATAATCTTGCGCTTCGTTTCGGGGTCGGAAACGCCCTTCAAGTCCTCATAGAAGATTTTGCTGGCGTCGGACGCAACCAGACGCACGGGGAAAGTGTGCGTGAACACATTCACCACCTGCTCGGTTTCGCCCTTGCGCATGAAGCCGTGGTCAACGTAGACGCAGGTCAGGCGGTCGCCGATGGCCTTATAAATCAGCGCCGCCGCGACGGAGGAGTCCACGCCGCCGGAAAGTCCCAGCAGCACAGTGCCCTTGTCGCCCACGATTTCGCGGATGTTGGCAATCGCCGTCTGCGCGTAGGTTTCCATCGACCAGTCGCCCACGCAGCCGCAGATATTCAGGAAGTTTTCGATGACCGCGCGTCCCTCGTCGGAGTGGGTCACTTCCGGATGGAACTGCACGCCGTAGATGCGCCGGTCGTCGTTCGCCATCGCCGCAACGGGGCAGTTCGTGCTGTGCGCAATCGGGTGGAAACCAGCCGGGCACTTCTTCACCTGATAGGTATGGCTCAGCCAGCAGGAGGAAGCATCCGACATGCCGGAGAGCAGGCTCGTCTTATCGTCCATCGTCACGGTGATTCGGCCATATTCGCGCTGTGCCGCCTTTTCCACCGTGCCGCCCAGCAAATACGCCGTCAGCTGCATTCCGTAGCAGATGCCCAGCACCGGCACGCCCAGCTGATACACGCCCTCGTCGCAGCGGGGGGCATCCTGTTCCAGCACGCTCGCCGGGCCGCCGGAGAGAATCACGCCCACGGGGTTCTGCGCGCGAATCGTCTCCAGGCTCGCGTCATAGGGCAGGACGCAGGAATACACATGGCATTCGCGCACGCGCCGCGCAATCAGCTGCGTGTACTGTCCGCCGAAATTCAGAATGACGATTTTCTGTGTTTCCGCCATTGATTGATTTCCTCCACTATTTCTTTCCCAGTTTCAAACTGAAAAGCAGCACCGAATTTTGATACGATGCTACCTTATATTGTGCCACATTTCCGCCGTGAAAGCAAGCCCCTGCACGGCTTTTTTTCCTGCCGACTGATTAGTTTACATGTTAGCCTTACGTTGTTTCCTTTCATTGTTCCTTTCGGTGAAAATTTCGCCATATTTATCAGCTTTTTTCTTCTTTTGCCGCTTGACAAGGACATTTTTCCGGGTTATAATACCCATATACCTAACTGTTAAGCTAACAGGAAGAGAGGAATGCTTCATGTTTCGTCAGGATTGTTCGCACCATCTGCTTACGACCATTCTGCCTTTCTGGGAGAACCTGACCGATTGGGAGCGCGGCGGCTGGTTCGGCTATGTGAATCATGACCTGTCCGTGGCGCGTGACGCGCACAAGGGCTGCATCCTCAACAGCCGCATTCTGTGGACGTTCTCGACGGCGGCGCGCGTGACGGGCGATAAATCCCTGCTGCGCTATGCGCGCCATGCGTTCGCATTCCTGCCGCATTTTGAGGATACCGAGCGCGGCGGCGTGTACTGGTCGGTGACGGCGGACGGTGAGCCGCTGGACAAGACGAAGCACACCTACTGTCAGGCATTCGCGATTTACGGCTTGGCGGCGTACATGCGCGCCATTGGCGAAAGTGACCCGGATTACGCCCCTGCGCGCGACAAGGCGATGGCGCTTTTCCGCCTGATTGAGACGAAATGCAGCGACGCGGGCGGCTACGGCGAAGCCTATGAGCTGGATTTCACCCCCGTCGGCAACGAAAAGCTGTCTGACAACCCGAAGCTGATGGAGCGCCACGAGACGGCGTCCCGCACGATGAACACGCTGCTGCACGTTTTGGAGGGCTATGCGGAATTATACCGCGCCATGCCGGACGAAGCTGTGCGCCGCGCCGGAGAAGTCTGCTTAGAGCGCTTCCTGAACGTGATGTACAATCCGGGCAAGCGCCGTTTGGAGGTCTTCTACGACCGCAATTATCGTTCTTTGCTGGACATGCAGTCCTTCGGGCACGACATTGAGGCCTCGTGGCTGATTTGGGACGCGGCAGAGACGCTGCTACCCGAATCAAACCGCGCGCCGTATCTGCACATGTGCCTGACGCTGGCGGAAGCCGTCCGCGAACGCGCATTCACCGACCACGGCTTGGAGAACGAAGTCGTCGAGGGCAAAGTTGACCACACGCGTGTCTGGTGGGTACAGGCGGAGACGGTGCTGGGCTTTCTGAATGCCTATGAGCTGACGGGCGCATCCACTTGGCTGAGGCAGGCGGAAGCGCAGTTTGCCTACATCCGCCGCGCCTTTGTTGACCCGCGTCCGAACAGCGAGTGGTTCTGGTCGCTGTCCGAATCCGGCGTCCCGACGGACAAGCCGATTGTGGAAGAGTGGAAGTGTCCGTACCACAACAGCCGCATGTGCCTGCGGGTGATGGAGCATCTAGCGTAATGTTCCATCGGCTATCGCGCTGATGCTTGCATTCATGCTGTTTTTACCTTTCTAAATGTGCTTTCGCATTGCGCAGGGGTTTCGCTCCTGCGGGAGCGACAAGGGGGCTTTGCGGTCGCCCCCTTGACCCCTTCGCAGTGCACACTCCTGTTTATTGGTTTGTATTGCTGCTTAGGAACGAAAAGCACACTAACTAAAAAACTTCCGATACAATTCAATTAACTTAGGAGAGCACCGAAGGTTTCCAAAGGGCGATCGGAAAGCCCTTTGGTCGCCTCCGCAGAGGCGAAACCCCTGCGTCAACAAGCACAAAATCATCAAGGAATCCGAAAGCCAACGAAAAAACGGACTTTGCCCTCGCAAACATCCACAAATCTGGAGGTTTTATTTCACCATGAGCGGTATCACCATGCGTGACATTGGGCGGCAGCTGGGGGTCAGCGCCGTCACCGTGTCGAAGGCGCTCGCGGGAAAATCCGGCGTGAGTGAGGAAATGCGGCAGAAAATCATCCGCCGCGCATCCGAACTCGGCTATGTCAACCCCAACGCGCCGCAAACCACGCCCACATCCGGCTTGGATGTCGGCATCCTCATTCCGGAGAACTTCTTCTCCGTCGTGTCCTTTTATGCAACTTTCTACAAGCAGCTCGTGCAGGCGCTGACCGACGCGGGGCATTTCGGCATCATGGAGCTGGTCACGCATGACATGCAGACCGCGCTGACCCTGCCGAATCTCCTGCGTTCGCGCCACGCCGATGCGCTCATTTGTCTGGGGCAGCTAACCTCCCCGTATATGCAGCTGCTGACGCGGCAGGAAATGCCCGTCATCTGTCTGGACTTCCACGACCCCTTTGTCACCACTGACGCCATTGTCAGCGACAACGCTTTCGGCGCGGCGCAGTTGACCTACTGGCTGATTGAGCAGGGGCATCGGGACATCGGCTTCGTCGGGGATATCAAGGCAACGTCCTCCATCATGGAGCGCTACCTCGGTTTCCTTTCCGCAATGCTGATGAAGGATTTGCCCGTGCGCCCCGAATGCGTTTTTTCCGACCGCGACCCGGAAGGGAGCATGTTCCACACCTTCCAGCTGCCGGAGAAAATGCCGACTGCGTTCGTCGTGAACTGCGATATGTCCGCGCAGGCGCTGATTACCGACCTGCAAAGCCGCGGTTACCGCGTGCCGGAGGACATTTCCGTCGTGGGCTTCGATGATTTCTGCCCGACCGCTGGAAACACGCCGCCGCTGACAACCTTCCGTGTCAATTGCCCCGCGATGTGCCGCATGGCGGTCAAGCTGATTGGCGAGCGCTGCGCGGGCGACCGCAAAACCGTCGGGCGCGTGGTGATTGGCGGCGAATGCGTCTTCCGTGATTCCGCCGCGTCGGTGTCTGTCATTCACTAATTCCGGAGAGCAACTGCTTTCCGTTAAACAACCAAGAAAGAGGTATGTACACATGGCTGTCAAGATGCTCAACGTCCCCTCCCTTCCCAACATTCCGTGGCAGGAGAAGCCGGCTGACTATAAGCTTTCCTCCCCCGTCTGGCGTTACAGCGAGAACCCCGTCATGGGGCGCAATCCCACGCCGGAAATTGCCCGCATCTTCAACTCCGCCGTTGTGCCGTGGGAGGATGGCTACATTGCCGTTCTGCGCGGCGAGCAGGTCAACGGCATCCCATATGTCTACCTCGGACATTCCAAGGACGGCATTCACTGGGACGTCGAGCGCGAAAAAGTGCCCTTTGTGGATGACAACGGCAACCCGAAAATGCCGCACTACGCCTATGACCCGCGTCTGGTGAAGGTGGATGACACCTACTACATCATTTGGTGCACCGACTTCTACGGTGCTGCCATCGGCATGGCGAAGACGAAGGACTTCAAAACCTTCACGCGCATCGAGAACCCCTTCATCCCCTTCAACCGCAACGCCGTGCTGTTCCCGCGCAAGGTGAACGGCAAGTTTAAGCTGCTGTCCCGTCCGTCCGACTCCGGCCACACGCCCTTCGGTGATATTTTCATCTCCGAATCGCCCGACATGGAGTACTGGGGACACCATCGCCATGTGATGGGGCGTGGCAGCAACTGGTGGGAGTCCGTCAAGATTGGCGGCGGCGCTGCCCCCATCGAAACGACCGAAGGCTGGCTGCTGTTCTACCACGGCGTCGCGACCACCTGCAACGGCTTCGTGTACTCCATGGGCGGCGCGATTCTGGACATCAACGAGCCGTCGAAGGTGCTGTACCGCTGCGAAAACCACCTGCTGACGCCGGAAGAGCCTTACGAAACGACTGGCTTCGTGCCGAACGTCGTTTTCCCCTGCGCTACCCTGCAGGACGGCGACACCGGCCGCATCGCCATCTACTACGGCGCGGCGGACACCAACGTCGGTCTGGCGTTCACCACGGTGGACGAGGTTGTCACCTACATCAAGGCGCACTCCAAGCTCCAATGGGGCGACGACATCGCGCAGGACGATTTCTGATTTTGCGGGGATGTACGAGTGCGTACATCCCTCTTTTTGTGCAGGAGGAGGCGCCAGAGGCGCTGCCTCTGGACTCCGCAAGGGAGAATGAAACGGGACGAAGTCCCCTCCCTTGACCCTTTCGCGCGATTGAGTTGACTTCTCTTTCATACTGCTTTCGCGTGTTGATGGAGAGATTTCGCCTCTGCAGAGGCGATTCCCCCTGCCACAATCAAAATCAATTCCCTTAGCACCTGTACTAAACAAACAATGCAAAGGAGCGACCACTGCTATGCAAATCCGCAGTTTTTCCTCCCTGATGGAGTCCTACGAGCGCCTCATCGCGCGCCCGAACCCCGCCAATGACCACTTCTATAACGGGCTTTATACCCGCTACCGCTACCCCGTCCTTACCCGCGAGCACATCCCGCCCTTCTGGATGTACGACGCTGACCCCGCGTCGAACCCCTTCATGATGCAGCGGCTGGGCGTCAATGCCACCATGAACAGCGGCGCAATCAAGCTGAACGGCAAGTACTGCCTCGTCGTGCGCGTCGAAGGGATGGATCGCAAGTCCTTCTTCGCCGTCGCGGAATCCGACAAGCCCACTGAGGGCTTCCGCTTCCGGGATTATCCTGTCGTCCTCCCCGATACCTGCGCAGAGGAAACAAACGTCTACGATATGCGCCTGACGCAGCATGAAGACGGCTGGATTTACGGCGTATTCTGCTCCGAAAGCAAAGACCGCACCAGCAGCGATTTGTCCGCGGCGGTTGCGGCGGCGGGCATCGTTCGCACGAAGGACTTGCAGAACTGGGAGCGCCTGCCGAACCTCAAGACGCTCCGTTCGCCGCAGCAGCGCAACGTCGTCCTTCACCCCGAATTTGTGGACGGGCAATATGCTTTCTATACTCGCCCGATGGATGATTTCATCGAGACGGGTTCGGGCGGCGGCATCGGCTTCGGGCTGTGCAAGGATATTGAGCACCCCGTCATTGATGAGGAGAAAATCATTTCCCTGCGCCGCTACCACACCATCACCGAGAGCAAAAACGGCGCGGGCGCAACGCCAATTCGCACCGACAAGGGCTGGATTCACATCGCGCACGGCGTTCGCAACACGGCGGCAGGTTTGCGCTATGTGCTGTACGCCTTCATGACGGCGCTGGATGACCCGTCGCGCGTGATTGCCGAGCCGTCGGGGATGCTGCTTGGCCCGATGGGACACGAGCGCGTGGGCGACGTGAGCAACGTCGTGTTCTCCAACGGCGCGATTGCGGATGACGACGGCAAGGTGTACATCTACTATGCTTCGTCGGACACGCGCCTGCACGTCGCCGAAACGGACATTGACCGCCTGTGCGACTATCTGCTGCACACGCCCAAAGATCCGCTGCGTTCGCCGGACTGCGTGCGCCAGCGCTGCCTGCTCATCTCGCACAATCTCGCGTTTATGGGAAAGAAGGACGACTAATGGCGATTGAATTCAAACTTGCGCCCCTGTTCGGCAGCGGCGCGGTGCTGTGCCGCCGCAAGGAAGTGCGCGTCTGGGGTACGGCGGCGGATGGGCAAACTGTCGCCGGGCGCGTGACGACGGCGGATGGGCTGATTCTCTCCGAAGGCGTCTGCACAGCGCGCGACGGACGCTTCCTCCTGCATCTTCCGCCGATGGAACAGGCGACCAGCTGCACGCTGACTGTCCATTGCGGGGCAGAAACGTGCACATCCACCGATATTTCGATTGGCGAAGTCTACCTTGCGTCCGGGCAGAGCAACATGGAGCTGGAACTGCAAAACGCCGACGAGGGGCAAGATTTAATCGCGGCGCATGACGACCCGCTGGTGCACTACTTCAACGTCCCGAAAAAGAGCGTCTGGGATGACGACGCGATTGCAGCCGAAGCCGCGTCTCATTGGGAGCGTGTCCGCCCCGGCTATGCGCGGGATATGTCCGCCGTGGCGTACTTCTTCGCCCGCAAACTCGCGCGGACGACTGACTGCCCTATCGGCATTATTGACTGCTACTGGGGCGGTACATCCGTGACCTGCTGGATGGACAAGGAAGCGCTGGAAGCAACCGCCGAGGGGCAGCGCTACATCACCCGCTACCGTGAGCAGGGCGGCGACAAGCCTTTTGACCAGTGGCGGCAGGAGGAAGATGCTTTCTGGGTTGAAATGAACGCATGGAATGCGCATGTTGCCCAGCTGAAGAAGGACAATCCCGGTATCTCGTGGCCGGAAATCAACGAAACCGTCGGCCCCTGCCCTTGGCATCCGCCGGTTGGTCCCGGTTCGCCGTATCGTCCGGGCGGGCTGATTGAAACGATGACAAAGCGCGTCGTTCCCGCGACGCTGACCGGCATTCTGTATTATCAGGGTGAGGATGACACCGCGAAAACCGAGCATTACGACGTGCTGCTGACCGCCATGGTGATGCGCCTGCGTCAGCTCTTTCGCGACGATTCGCTTCCCTTCCTCAACGTGCAGCTGCCGATGTGGATTGCCGCCGGCGACGAGGATAAGCACGACTGGGCGCGCCTGCGTCTTGCACAGGCACGCGCGGCAAGCGCCCTCCAGCCCGGCGGTCTGGCGATTCTGCTGGACTGCGGCGAGTTCGACAACATCCACCCGACCGACAAGCGTACCCCCGGTGAGCGCCTGTGCGACGTTGCCCTGCGCGTCGTCTATGGCATGGACGCGCCGGAATCCCCCCGCGCGCTGGGGAAGTACACGCATGGAGATACGCTCGTTGTCACGCTGAGCGCACCTGTGCTGCGCCGGGAGACGGGCGAACTGCTGCTGGAGATTGCCGGGGAGGACGGGGCGTATCACCCTGTGCAGTCGGTGACGCTGGATGGGACGGAGATGCGCTTGCGGAGCGTGGCAGTGCTCCACCCGGCGAAGGTAAGGTATGCATATGTGAATTGGGGGAAGGTCGCTTTGTTTGGGCGGAATGGGCTTCCGCTCGCCCCCTTCGCCTTCGAGGGCTAAAAGAGGATAAACACGCGGAAGAAGTAAGGAGAAGAAGCCAACTCAATCGCGAAAAGGGGTCAAGGGGCAATTGCCCCTTGCGGGGTCAAGGGGCGGAGCTCCCTTGTGGGGTTTGGGGCAACGCCCCAACTGTTTCTCGTCAAACCTACTCAAAGGAAGACGTCAACAAGGCGCAGGCAGCGAAGCGTCCCTGCCAGTAACTTCGCGCTCCCGCAGGAGCGCTCCCCAAGCTGCTCTACCAACTACTTGCGCATTGTCGCGCCAAATGGGCGCGACCGAATTGCTTGACTTCCGTTTCTGTCTGTTTTCCCCGAACATCCTCTTCAATCCATCACCAAAAACAGACCAGCACGGCATCACACCATGCTGGTCTGTTCTTTATTCTGCTTACTTTTCCGGCGCATCCGGGGTGGTCGGCGTGGGCGGCACCGGGGCTTTGCCCTGAATGTACACCGGGTATGCCGCGCTCACCCGCTGACCGTCATTCACCGTCGCGGTGACGAGGACAATTTGTGTTTCCGCGTTTGCGGACACGCGCAGCTTCCCGTCGCCAGAAATCGTCGCGACGCTCGCGGGGCAGTTGACCGCCCACGTCACGCGCTTCACCGTGGCGTTCGCGGGCTGCACCGTCGCCATCAGCCGGAGCGTCGCACCCGCGCGGACGATGCGGTTGCCTGTAATCACCACGCCCGTCGCCGGAATGCCGACCGTCACGCGCACGGACGCGCGCTTGTTCGAGCCGTCGGTCGTGCGGACGGTAATCGTCGCTGTGCCTGCCTTCAGGCCGCGCACAACGCCGTTTGCATCCACCGTCGCAACGCGGGTGTTGCTGCTGCGCCAGCGGACGGGCATCTGCGCCGTTTCGGGTGTTGCCGACACATGCAGCTGCGCCGACGCGCCAACGTTAATCCAGCTGCTGGCTGCCGTCAAGGTGAGTTTCGTCGTCTTGGGGTAAATGACAAGCGTCCACGTTGCGGAAATTGTGCTGTTTTCCGCGCTGACGGCGTTCACCGTTACCGTCGTGATTTCTGTCACGTTCTTCGTGGTCAGCACGCCGCTGGTCGAAATCGTCGCGACGCTCGCGGGGCAGTTGAGCGAGTAGATAACCTTCTGATTTGCGGCATCCTTGGGCAGAATCGTCGCCTTGATGGTCGTGGACTGCCCGCCGCCGAGTTTTTCCGCGCCGCTGATGGTCAGCGACTTGACCGTTTTCTGTACCTTGACGGTGAACTTCGCGCGGACACCCGTGCCGTCCGTCGCCGTCGCGGTAATCGTCACCGTACCCGCCTTGAGCGCGGTCACAACGCCATTTGCATCCACCGTCGCAATGCGCTTGTTGCTGGTCGACCAAGTGACGCTCTGCGCGGCATCTTCCGGCAAAACGCGCGCCGTCAGCTGAAGCCTCTTGTCTTCGCCGTCCACATCAATGTAGTTTCTCGGCGCGGAAATAGCAACCGTCGTTACCGGGGGCAGAATCTGCACGGTGTGCGTCGCGGAAATCGCGCTGTTCTCCGCGCTGACCGCCGTTACCATGATGGTCACAGGCGCGGTGAACCCCTTGCCAGCCTTCAAGCGCCCATGCCGGTCAATGGTCGCAATGTCTTTTCCGCAATCCACCGACCAGATAACCTTCTGGTTCGTCGCCGTAGCGGGGGTGATGACGGCGTTCAGCGTGATGGTCTTGCCCTGCGCGACGGCACTTGCGCCGCGGATTTCCAGCGTGCCAACCGCACTGCCGACCGTCAGGGTGATTTTTGCCGAGCGGCCCGAACCGTCCGTCGCCTTGGCGGTAATCGTCACCTTGCCGACCTTCTTCGCCGTCACCAGACCGTTTGCATCCACCGTCGCAATGCGCTTGTTGCTGGTCGACCAAGCCACCTGCTGGGAGGCGTCCTCCGGGATGCATTTTGCCGTCAGCTGAAGCGTCGGGGAAGCGAGGTCAATCGTCAGGCGCGGCGCGGAAATCGCAAGTCCCGTCGTCACCGGGCGAATCGTGACCGTGTGGGTGGCGCGAATCGCGCTGTTCTGCTTGGACACAGCCGTCACGGTAATGGTCGTAATCGCGCTGATTTTCTTGGTCGTCAGCTTGCCGCTCTGGCTGATGCTGGCGATGCTCTTGTCGCAGTCCACCGACCAGACGACGCCCTTTTCCGTCGCATCCGCCGGCATCATCACCGCCCTGAGCGTGATGGACTTGCCCGCCGCGACGCTGCCTGCGCCCTCGATGGTCAGCCCCGTCACGCCGCTGACGACACGCAGGGTAATGCGCCCCCTGACCTTGCTGCCGTCCTTCGCCGTGGCAGTGATGGTCACTTTGCCGGTCTTGCGCGCCGTCACCAGACCGCTTGCATCCACCGTCGCAATTTTGCTGCTGCTGCTCGACCATGTGACATCGGCAATCGCGTCCTCCGGGTCGCACGTCGCTTTCAACTGCAAAGTTTTGCTGCCGCTCAAATCAACATACGTCGTGGGCGCGCTGACGGTGATTTTTTTCACGCCCGGCGCGATGCACAGGCGGAAGTTCGCATAGCGCGACGGGTCACTTTTCAGCGCCGCCGACACCTGCACATAGTGCGTGTATGCCACACGTTTGGTGGTAATAACGCCGCTTTTGATGGTCGCCAGCGAAGCATCCGCCGGGTACAGCGTCCATTCCAAATCGCTGTTCGGGACGTTTTTTCCGTCGATGGTGACGGAGAACGTCAGCTTCTCGCCGCCGCGAACCGTCTTTGCGCCGGAAATAACGACTTCGCCTTCCGCGGGCGGCGTAGGCAGCGGCGGCGCGGGCGGCAGGTCACTGCCCGTGGTGATATCCGACGGCGTTGTGACCGCCAGCGCTGTATTGCTCCATTGCGGCACAAGCAGCACCGCCAGCGCCAGCATCAGCACCAACGCCGCCTTTTTCATGCTTTGCTTCATGGTTCTTTCCTCCTACCAATTTCCGAAAAAGGGATTCCGCATTCTTCATTGTAGCGCAGAGCGCAGCCCTGCGTCAAGCAAATTTCGCCTGTGGGTGAAGAATTTACAAGTCACCGCCTTGCAAAGGCGTAAATCCCAATCGCCGCGGCAATGGACAGATTCAGCGAATCCACCTTATTGCTGCTTGGAATGCGCACAGGCTGCCCCAGACGGCTGAATTCCGGCGGCAGGCCGCTGCCCTCGTTGCCGAAAATCAGCGTCCATCGGTCAGGAATGTCGCCCAACACATCCGGCAGGGACTTCGACCCGTCGAGCATGAACGGATAGAGCGCGTGTTCCGGGAACTGCGCCTGATACTGCGAAAAATCATCATAGACATGCAGCCGCAGCTGGAAGATGCTGCCCATGCTGGCGCGGACAGTCTTGGGATCAAACACATCCACGCACGGGCGGATGACGGCGATATCCTGCACGTCAAAGCCGAGCGCTGTGCGGAAAATCGTGCCGACATTGCCGCTGTCCGACGGGTGATGCAGGACGATATGCGGCTTGTCAGGGCGCAGGTCATCCTCGAACTTGCTGAACACCGCCGCCGCGAAGCAGTTATCCTTCCCCGAAATGCGGGAAAGCGCCTTGTCCGCCTCTTCCACGCGGATATGGTGCTTTTCCGCTTCCTCGCGAAGCCGCTGTGCGCCCTCGGTTCCGGCGCTTCGGCTATGCAGCAGCACGCGGCGGCAGCTTTCCGGGCGGTGCAGCAGGCATTCCATCGCCGGGAACATCCCCGGTGCGTAGGCATAATCCAGCTCCGCCGAATAGGTTGATAAAGACGGCATAATTGCCCTCCTAATTAGAATAGCGCTTCCACAAAGTCCTTAGCATTGAAGGGCTGCAAGTCGTCGATGCCCTCGCCTACGCCGATGTACCACACCGGCACTTCCAGCTCCTGCCGGATGGCAAGCGCAATGCCGCCCTTCGCCGTGCCGTCGAGTTTGGTCAGGATGATGCCGCCGATTTCGCAGACTTCCTTGAACGCGCGCGCCTGCGCCAGACCGTTCTGACCCGTCGTTGCATCCAGCACGAGCATACAGCGCACATCCGCTTCCGGGAACTCGCGGTCAATCACGCGGCGCATCTTGTTCAGCTCATCCATCAGGTTCTTCTTGTTGTGCAGGCGGCCGGCGGTATCAACAATCAGCAGATCCGCGCCCTGCGCCTTGGCGGACTGGATGCCGTCATAGACGACCGCCGCGGGGTCAGCGCCCTCAGCGTGCTTGACAATCGGCACACGCGCGCGTTCCGCCCAGACAGTCAGCTGATCAGCCGCCGCCGCACGGAAAGTATCCGCCGCGCAGAGGATAATCCGGCGGCCAATGTTCTGGAAGCGCAGGGCGAGCTTGCCGATGGTAGTCGTTTTGCCCGCGCCGTTCACGCCGACAACGAGCATGACCATCGGCCAGCGCAGCGGCGGACGCGGGATGTCCATCTGCTCAATCATGATATCTTTGAGCATCTGCTTGGCGGTATCGGCGTCCTTGACCTTGTTTTCGCTCACGCGGCGGCGCAGTTCATCCATAATGGCGGTTGTCGCCTTCATGCCGCAGTCGGACATGAGCAGAATATCTTCGAGTTCCTCATAGAAATCCTCGTCAATCTTCCTTGTTTCCTTCACCAGCGTATCGACACGCCCCATCAGCGAATCACGCGTCTTGGTTAATCCTTCACGCAGTTTTGCGAACAGTCCCATCGTCATTCCTTCTTTCTAAGGGGCATTGCCCCTTGACCCTTCCGCGCGATTGAGTTGCGCGCGTCTTCATACTTTTTTCCGCATGTTTAGCAGGGGTTTCGCCTCTGCGGAGGCGACCAGAGGGCTTTGCGGTCGCCCTCTGGACTGCTTCGCATCCCCATCTAAGTTTATTGGGCTTTATTGAAACTGCTTTTAGTTAGTGTCCTTTTGCTTCTTTGGAAGCAATACTCAGAGCAGTAAAATACCAAGCAACAATACAGATCAAGAAACATGGGGGTGTCCGCGCCGAAGGTTTCCAAAGGGCGATCGGAAAGCCCTTTGGTCGCCTCCGCAGAGGCGAAATCCCCTGCAACAAGAAAATTCAGCTGCAAATAAGCATCCAGTAATGCCGCCCGCCCAAAGGCATTCAATCATTGCCCTTATGCTTTTCCAAGAACACCATCAGCACCGCCACATCCGCGGGCGACACCCCCGGAATCCGGCTCGCCGCCGCAAGCGACCGCGGACGCTGCTTCATCAGCTTCTGCCGCGCTTCAATCCGAAGCCCGGTCACTTCCTCGTAGGGCAAATCCTCCGGCAGCAGCGTCTCTTCCATCTGCCGCGCGTGGCGAATCAGCGTCTCCTGTCGCTCCAAATAACCCTCATACTTCACCGAGATTTCCGCCTGCTCCTGCGCGGGCTTGCCGAATTGCCTAATTTCCGGCGAAAGCTCCGCCAGCGCTGACAGCGTGATTTCCGGACGCTTCAGCAGTTCCACCGCGCTTAGCCCGTTCTGCGCTTCCGGCTGATGATGCTTCTCCAGCCAGTCGTTCAGCGTGACGCCGGGCGTGTACTTCGCCTTGCGGAGTTCGCCCAGCAGCTGCGCGGTTTCCGATGCCTTGCGTTCCGTGCGCTCCATGCGCTCCCGCGTCGCCAGACCCGCCTCGTAGGCGATGCGCGTCAGGCGCAAATCCGCATTGTCCTGCCGCAGGGATAAGCGATGCTCGGCGCGGCTCGTCATCATGCGGTACGGCTCGTCCGTGCCTTTCGTCGTCAGGTCGTCGGTCAGCACGCCGATGTACGCCTGATCGCGCGTGAGTACAATCGGCGGCTTGCCCTGCGCCGTCAAAGCGGCGTTCATGCCAGCCAGCAAGCCCTGCGCGGCGGCTTCCTCGTACCCGGATGTGCCGTTGATCTGCCCCGCAAAAAGCAGTCCGCGCACATCCAGACTTTCCAGCGTCGGGCGCAATTGCCGGCTGTCGATGCAGTCATACTCAATCGCATACGCCAGCCGCGTCAGCTCGCACCGACGCAAGCCCGGCACGGAGCGGTACATCTCCCACTGCACATCCTCCGGCAGCGACGTGGACATGCCCTGCACATACCATTCGCGGCTTTGCATTCCTTCCGGCTCAAGGAACACCTGATGGCGCTCCTTGTCGGCGAACTTGACGATTTTATCCTCAATCGACGGGCAGTAGCGCGGCCCGATGCCGTGGATTTTGCCGGAATACAGCGGCGCGCGGTGGAGATTCCGGCGGATAATGTCGTGCGTTTCCGGCGTCGTCCATGTCAAATAGCATGCGTAGGTATTGTGCAGCGCGCGGTCGGTCATAAACGAGAACGGCGTCACTGGCTCGTCACCGGGCTGCGGCGTCATTTCGTCGAAATCAATCGTCCGCACGTCGATGCGCGCGGGCGTCCCCGTCTTGAACCGCCGGAGCGGAAAGCCGATGCGCGTCAAGCTGCCGCTGAGGTTCGGCGCGCTCATCAGCCCCTGCGGCCCGCCCGGCGTGATGCTCTCGCCGATGATAATCTGACTGCGGAGATACACGCCGCACGCGACAACCGCGACCTTGCAGGAGATATGCTGCCCCGTCGTTGTCGTTACGCCGGTGACATGCCCGTTCTCGACGTCAATCGCGGCGACTTCTCCCTGCCGGACGGTCAGGTTGTCCTGCGTCATCAGCGCGGTACGCATCCGGTTCTGGTACTGCTGCTTGTCCGCCTGTGCGCGCAGGGCGTGAACCGCCGGGCCTTTGGACATATTGAGCATTCGGCTTTGGAGGAACGTATCGTCGATGGCGCGCCCCATTTCGCCGCCCATTGCGTCCAGTTCACGCACAAGATGCCCCTTTGCGCTGCCGCCGATGACCGGATTGCACGCCATGAGGGCAATCCCGTCCATATTCAGCGTCAGCAGGAGGGTATCAAGCCCCATGCGCGCCCCTGCGAGGGCGGCTTCACAACCCGCGTGTCCGCCGCCGATGACTACCAGATCCTTCATCATACGCCTTCTGCTCCTCGGAAATAGGATTCCAGTATGATTATACCATAGGGAGGGGGAAAAGGAAAGAGGGAGAGGCGAAATTAGGGCGGGAGGAATGCGGATAACCGCGCAGAAGGAGCAAGGGAAAAGCGAACAACGCCATCGCGCCGGATAGGCGCAGCTTTCTATCTCCCCATCTCAAGCAAAATCAAGCGAAATCAAATGAAATCAAGCCAATTCAAATGAAATCAAATTTTCTTGCCAATTGCGGCCATCCGTGCTATCATGCACATATAGCGAACGTAAGTTCCTATATTTCGCGGTGCACCTGCCCGCGCCGCCGTACCCATCACACAAGGAGGAGCGAAATTGACTGACATTACCACTACTCTCACTTATACCGCTGACCTCACCCGTCCCCTGCGCCGCATGAACATCCCCGCGCTGTTCATCACCGATGCGCGCCGGGCGCACCGAATCACCGTCACGGTTCTCCGCGCGGGAAATCCCGTTGACCTTGGCGACACCGCCGTTTCCGGCACGGTCAAGCACCTGCGCACCGGCACAACTATCCCGCTTAGCGGCAGCGCGCAGGGCAGCATTGCGTCCGTCACCCTGCCGCCCGCCGCCTACGCCCAGCCCGGCGACATCGAAATCTATGTCACCCTGACCAGCGGCGACGTGCAGAACTGCATTTTCGCCGCAACGGGCTGCGTTTTCCCCTCTTCCACCGACCGCGTGGCGGATGTTCCCGGTTTTTACTCGCTTGCGGCGCTGCAGGAGCAGTTTTCGTCGCTGGATGCGCGCCTTCGTGCGCTGGAGGAAATCGGCATCCCCGTCACGACCGCTGACCAGCTTGTTTCCGCTGTTACGCTTGATTCGTGGAAGTTCAACCTGATTTCCGCGACGGCGAACACGGGGTATTCCTCGACGGTGGAAGCGGAAGCTGGGTTTGACGACGCAAGCTGGCGGACGGTCAGCGTGCCGCACGACTGGTCTATTGCGCTGGACTTCAATTCATCCAGTCCGGCGACGTATGAGGGCGGGTATCTCGATGGCGGCGACGCTTGGTATCGCACGACCGTCAGCGTGGACAAGCAGAACGGGCGGCGGTATGTGCTGTGCTTTGACGGCGTGTACATGGAATCGACGGTGTACGTCAACGGGCAGCAGGTACACAAGAACTATTACGGCTACAACCCGTTCGCGGTGGATGCGACGGAACAGATGGTCAGCGGCGTGAACACAATTGCGGTGTTTGTGCGCAATGAACAGCCGTCGTCGCGCTGGTACTCCGGCAGCGGAATGATTCGCCCGGTGGAGCTGGTGACGCTGCTGGATGACCAGATTCGCATGGAGAACATCCGCGTGACGACCCCGAAGCTGGACAGTGACCTGACCAACGGCGAAACGGTTGTTGCGTTCGACGCGGTGAACAAGACGGGTGCGGAAGCATCGGCGACGTTCACGGTAGATTTGTACGACCCGGACGGCGCAAAAGTCGGCACGGCGGATGCGTCGGCGGTGATTGCGGCAGGAGAAACGCAGAACGTCAGCGCGACGGTAGCGTACCGCAGCCCGAAGCTATGGCACATCAGCGACGCGCAGCAGCGGGATTTGATGGAAAACGGGAAAAGCGTGTCGGCATCGGGCAATCCGCTGACGTGCGAGAACGCGCTGGCGGGAAAACCGCTGGGGGCGCTGCATGTCTGGGGCAAAAGCACGCAGAACGGCGTGCCGACCCCGACCGCGCCCGTGCCGATTGTCAGCGCGGGCGACGGCGGAACGGTGACGGTCACGGTGTTGGACGGCGCGAACAATTCGCAGACGCTGACGCTGCAAACGCCGAACGCACTGCCGGGCATCCCGGTTGCATCCAGCGGCAATTACACGGATGAAAGCGGGCAGCATTGGGTGTGCGATGAAGTGGATTTGACGCGCGGGGTGCGCGTGCAGCGCATCACCAAAATCAAGGTTACATCGTCGCTTAGCTGGCAAACAACGGGAAATGCGGTTGACCGTTACTTTGCGTGGTTCAGCGGCATTTACACGTCCAACGTGCTCTGCACGCACTTTTCCACCGCTCTTGGCTCTGAAACGGTCGGCGGGGCGATTGCCAATCAGAATAACCTTGTCGGCTTTGCATTCGCCGAAAAAGGCACGACAACCCTCGATGACTTTAAGCAGTTTTTGGACGAGAATGACGTTTTTATTTGGGCTGCGCTTGCTACACCGGTGGAAACCGACATTTCTGCGGACGAAGTCGCAGCCTACAAGGCGCTGACCACCTACGCCCAGACGACCGTCATCAGCGCAAGCGGCGGCGCGGGGATGGCGGCAAGCTATCAGCAAAGCATCCTGCCCAGCAATGCGCCAACTGCGCTTTTGACGGCTTCCCCGGCGAACCTCTACGAAGCCCAAATCAGCGCGAAAGTCGGCAAAAAGATTCAGCAGTCCGCGCGCGTTCCTTACGGCTACCGAAGCATCCGATTCGACAAGGACACGGGCTTCTATCTCAACGGCATCCACACGAAGCTCAAAGGCGTGTGCGTCCACCACGACGGCGGGTGCATCGGCGCGGCGGAGAATCGCAGCGCCATTGAGCGGCAGGTGGACATCCTGACCAACATGGGCTGCAACGCGATTCGCCTGACGCACAACCCGTTCGGCGCGGAATACCTCGACGTATGCCAGCGCAAGGGCGTGCTGCTGGTGGAAGAGCTATTCGACTGCTGGACGAAGAGCAAGAAGCAGAAGGATTTCGGGCGATATTTCGCCGACCACTACGCCGAAGTCGTGACCAGCGCGATTCGCCGCGACTGGAACAATCCGGCGGTCATCATGTGGTCGCTGGGCAACGAAGTGCGCACGAATTTGACGCTCGGCGACTATTCATCCAGCGAGATTGTGAACGTCTGCACGATGGTGAACAACGCCGTGAAAGCCCTCGACAGCACCCGCCCAACGACGATGGGCAACAACGCCCCCGGCGGCAATCTATCTGCGCTGATGGCTATCGTAGATGTCGTTGGCATCAACTACAACGGCAACAACCAGACCTACCAGACCGACCGCCCGATTTACGGCAGCGAAACGACCTCGGCGCTTTCCAGCCGCGGTGTATACGCGTTGGACAGCGCGAACATGGCGTATCCTTCCTACGACAACAAGGCGGTTTCGTGGGGCAACACGGCGGCAGAAACGGTGAACGCCTACTTAAGCAGCGCGCGTTCCTGCGGGCATTTCGTCTGGACGGGCTTTGACTACCTCGGCGAACCGACCGAATGGAACAAATATCCGGCGAAGAGCAGCTATTTCGGCATCGTGGACACCTGCGGATTCCCGAAGGACATTTACTTCATGTACCAGTCCATGTGGGACAGCCGCCCGATGATTCACATCCTGCCGCACTGGACGCACGAATCCGGCAATATCGACGTATGGCTGTACTCGAACTGCGCGTCGGTTGAACTCTTCCTGAACGGAACGTCTCTGGGCAAGAAGGCGCTTTCGCAGCGCGGGACGAAGAATCAGTACGCCTACACGGTGGCATACGCGGCGGGAACGCTGGTTGCGAATGGTTACGACGCTGCCGGCAATTTGATTGCGCAGGACATTCAATACACGGCGGGAGCGCCCGCGAAACTGGCGCTTTCCAGCGACAAAACGGCGGTCAGTACCGCGTCGGATGATTTGGTCTACATCACCTGCGACGTACTGGACAAGAACGGCACGCTCTGCCCGAACGCTAACAACAGCGTGGTCTTTACGGTCGTGGGCGGAACGATTATCGGCACGGACAACGGTCACGGCGCGAATGTGGAAAAGCTCTCCGGCAGCACGCACGCCGCGTTCAGCGGGAAGTGCCTTTGCGTGGTGAAGCACGACGGGGCTTCCGGCACAATGAAGATTACGGCGACGGCGAACGGCTTGACGGCGGGGACAATCAGCGTGACGAAGGGCGAAACCACCATCGCGGCAACTGCTCCGGCAGCGTCTTTTGTGGACGCAACGAATCCGCCGATGCGGGACGTAAGCGAACCAGCAGAACCCGCGCCGACGATTTCCGCCATCAGCGCGGACAAAACGTCGGCGGCGCTGAACGAGGAAATCACCTTCACCCTGACCGTCAAAAACACGACGAGCATCCGCGTGTACATTGACGGCAGCGTGAACCGCTACATCTACGACGTAACGGACGGGACGATGACCTACAAGCTGTCCTTCACGGACGCGGGCAGCGGCACGCGCACGGTTGCGTTTGAGCCTTGCAGGGGCGACGTGGTGGGCGCGAAAACGGCGGGGATGGTGATTACGCTGGCGAACAGCTGATGCTATTAAGGCAATACCGCACAAATGAGTTGGTGCGATGGCGAATGCATTTTTTGTCAGATGCGATTGCAGAAATCGAAGGTTCCCCTTCTGCTTCGCGGTCGGCGCATCCAGCCCCAGTTCCGCCAACACAGCGGTCACTTCCGCCTCCACCTCATCCTCGGACATCATCTTCGGCGCGAACTCCTGATATACCTTCATGCGCAGCGTGTTTTCCGCGATAATATCCTCACGGCCGTTCGCCTGCTCAATGGATTCCTGACACTGCTTGATTTCGCGCAGGACGACGGCGTTCTCTTCGTCCTCCGTGAGGTCGGCGCGCTTGTCAATCGCCTTGTTTTTCAGCGCGGACAGCAGCAGCGACAGCGCTTCCTTGCGCTCCTTGTCGTGATCCTTCATTGCCTGCATCATCGCGGCGCGTACGGTTTCGATTCGAGACATATTCCTCATCCTTTCCTGATGGATTTCAGGCATATTGTACACCCCTTTGACCTATTTGTCTAGCATATCAAGGAGGATTTTGCGATGCTTTCCAAGCGCGAAAAGCTGTTTGCCGCCGTTTCTGACCTGCACGGGCTGATTTGCCCTGTCTGCCGCCAGCTGCTTTCCCGGCAGGGCGACAATTTGATTTGCGCGGGCGGTCACGCCATAAATGTGAACCGGCGCGGGTGCGTTAATCTGCTTTCGGCGCAGGCGGATACGTTCTATGACGCGGCGCTGTTTGCCGCCCGTGAGCGCGTGTTCGCAGCGGGGTGCTATCAGCCGGTCGCGGATGCCATCGACGCGCTGCTGCCGGATGCGCCACAAAAGCTGCTTGACGCGGGCTGCGGCGAAGGCTGGTACCTGAACGCTCTGCTGACACGCCGAACCGACAGCATCGGCGCGGGCATCGACATCAGTCGCGACGCGATTCTGCAAGCAACCAACCAACCTTGCCAAGCCGTCTGGTGCGTGGGGGATTTGCGCCGCCTGCCTTTTGCGGACGGCACGTTTTCCGCCGTGCTGGATGTGCTGACCCCCGCGAATTACGACGAGTTTCGCCGCGTATTATCCCCGGACGGCGTGCTGGTGAAGGTCTATCCGGGGCAGGACTATTTGCGGGAGATTCGCGCGGCGCGGGGCATGTCCGCCTACGAGGAAGGGCAGGTGGATGCGTACCTGCGGGAGAAGGCGCAGCTGGTAAAATCGGTGCGGGTGCATGAGACACTGCCCGTTTCGCCAGAATTATGGGGCGACTTCGTGCGCATGACGCCGCTGAATCACGATTTGTCGGCAGCGGAAAAGGATGCGCTGGCGCAAAAAGCGGATGCGCATGTGACGGTGGATTTGCATGTTGCGCTGTGCAGATTCAGATAAAGAAACGGCAGCCTTCCCGCGATTTGGGGAGAGCTGCCGTTTTGATTATTTCCGCTTCCACGCAACGAGCGTCAGTTCAGGGCCAACATAAGTGCCAATCAGACACCCGATTTTGACGCAGCGGATATCCTGAATGCCGAGATTCGCCGCTTCAATCTGCGACTTGATGAGCGCAACCGTCTCCGGGCAGTCCGCGCCGCCGATATAGACCGGAACGTCCGGATCGGGCGGACACTCCTTCAGCTGCTCGATGTACCACGCGCGCCCCTTCGCCATTCCGTGCACCATGCCCGCCTTGCTGACGATGCCGTCCTCAATCTTCAGCGTCGGCTTGATGCTCAGGCGGTTGCCCAGCTTGCCCACCAAAGGCGAAAGACGTCCGCCCATGACGAGATATTTGAGGTCAGCCGCCATGCCGATGATTTTGTAGTGCGCCATCACGTCGCGCAGCTTCGCCAGCATGGTCGGCATGTCGCTGACACCCTCGCGGCGATAGCGCAGCGCCTGATCGACGAGCATATACTCCGCGCACGTCGCGTTGAGCGAATCCAGCACCGTCACGCGCGCCGGGTCGTGACACGCCTCCCGCGCAATGCACGCCGACTGGTAGCACCCGGACAGCTTCGACGAGCCGGTTATCACCAGCACTTCGTCCTCCGGATTCTCCAGCAGACGGTTGAAGCACTTGCGGTAATGTTCCACCGGCACCTGGCTGGTCTTGGGCAGTTCCTTGGCAACCCGCAGGCGCGCATAAAAATCATCCTGCGTCAGGGATACGCCGTCATCCCAGTATTCCTCCATGCCGAAGCGAATCGGCAGCGGCATCACGATGAGATCAGCGGCCTTGGCTTCCTCCTGCGTAAAATCGGACATGGATTCGGTGACGATGCGAATCATGCTTTCCTCCCATAATGCGGCAAAACGCCGGGAATATCAACAAATACGAAGCATAGCATAAAACCTTGACTGTGTCAAGCATTCAGCAGAAAGATAAACGAGCGTTGAAAATTCATTTGTTCTCCGCGGCGCGCAAATGTAAAAACAGCGCCCTTTGCTTGCAATATCCGCCGAAAACGGGTATACTGATGGAGGAATCAACGAAGAGGAGGCGCAGTATGCAGCCGCGGCAAATGATTCAAAGGCTGATGAACAATATCAGCACCGTTATCGTGGGCAAGCAGGAAGTTATCGAATATGCGCTGATTGCGCTGTTGTGCCGGGGGCATGTGCTGATTGAGGACGTGCCGGGCGTGGGCAAGACGACGCTCGCCAGCGCCTTGGCGAAATCGCTGGACTGCACGTTCCGGCGCATTCAGTTTACCCCCGACCTGATGCCCTCCGACGTGACAGGCTACACGCTGGTCAACTTCAAGACCGGCGAAACGGAATACCGCGAAGGCTCGGTGATGAGTCAGGTGGTGCTGGCGGACGAAATCAACCGCACCAGCCCGAAAACGCAGTCCGCCCTGCTGGAAGTGATGGAAGAGCAGCAGGTGACGGTGGATGGCGTGACGCACCCCGTGCCGCAGCCCTTTATCGTGCTGGCGACGCAGAATCCGGGCGAATTTGTGGGCACATATCCCCTGCCAGAAGCGCAGATGGATCGCTTTTTCCTGCGCCTGTCCATCGGCTACCCGACGATTGAGCAGGAGATGGACGTGCTGGAACGCTATTCCGGCGTGGTGAAGCCGATGGCGACGCTGTCCCCCGTCTGCTCGGCGGCGGACGTTATTGCCATGCAGGAAATGGTCACGCAGATTTACTGCTCGCCGGAGGTTCGCTCGTATGTGGCGACCATCGCCGCCGCCACCCGTCAGGATGCCGCCTTGCAGCTGGGCGCATCCACCCGCGCCGCCATTGCCCTCATCCACGGGGCGCAGGCGTGCGCGCTGCTCGCCGGGCGCGACTACATCGTGCCGGAGGACGTGCAGCACATGGCGGTGCAAGTGCTTGCGCACCGCCTCGTGCTCAGCCCCGAAGCGCGCATGAAGGGCGTGACGCCGGAAAGTGTCGTCCGGCGCATCGTCCAGAATACGCCCGTGCCGGTGAAGCTGTGAGCGCCATGAAGCAGGCAGAGAACCGTTCGGCGCGGCAGGTGACGCTGCATTTGACACTGCCCATTCTCGTCACGCTGACGCTGCTGACAGCGGCGTTCTCCACCGGCAGTCCCGTTTTCCTGATGCCCGCGCTGCTGATTGCGCTGCTGTGCCTGAGCGGGATTTACGGCGTGTGCCGCGCATCCGCCACGCTGGAGGTATCCTCCCGCGCCTCCACCGAGCGGGTGCAGCGCGGCGAAGATGTGACGCTGAGCGTGCAGGTCAAGCGGCGCGGGTGGATTCCGCTCGCCCCGATGTGGCTGGAACTCTCCAGCGTCAACGGCGCGAACAGCACTGCCAGCGGTACGCAGATGATGCAGCTCCGTCCGGGGCGGTCACAGGCGCTGGAGCTTACCTTCCATGCCGCGCACGTCGGCGCGATTCACCCCGGCGTGCAGAGCGTGATGCTGTCGGACTTCTTCGGCGTATGCACGATTCGCCAGAAGCCGAATATGGACGGCGGGGAACTGCTCGTGCTGCCGCAGCTGTTCGACATCGCGCCGCTCCGCCTGTCCTCCGGCGAAATGGGCACGGAAGCGATGGCGCGCGCCTCCGAGGACGTGACGAACCCCACCGACGTGCGCACCTATCAGCCCGGCGACCCGATGAAGAAAATCCACTGGAAGTTATCCGCCCGCAAGCAGGAGGCGCTCGTTCGCCGCTTTGAAGACCCCGTTCAGCCGGACGCGCTCGTCCTGCTGGACTGCGCCGAACCGCCAAAGCAGGCCGATTCGGAGGAAGACGCCGACCTGCGCGACGCACTAATTGAAACCGCCGCGTCGGTGATGGTACAGGCAGCGAAAGCCGAGCATCCGGCGCGGCTGCCGCTTCCCGGCGCGCACCCGGTGGAGCTGGACAAGGACATGGGGCTGAAAATGCTGCTGGAGAACCTTGCGCGCGCGGATTTCAGCAATCCGGAGCCTTTCGCGAAGGTGCTGCTGCTGGAAATGCGGCGGATGCGGAAGGTGGGGTGTACGGTGGTGATTACAGCGCGTTTGGATAGTCAGATGGTGGATGTGATGCTGTCGATGCGGAGGATGGGGCCGAATGTGCGGCTGTATCTGGTAACGCAAACGCCGGAGGACGCGCGGCTGATGCCGATGATTTTGAAGCTGCAGGAAGTTGGGGTAGAGGTGGGGTATGTGAAGCCCCTGCCGCTGTAAAGGCGAAAAAAGCCGCTTAACCCAAAGCGTAGGGAAAGGCACTCAAGCCGGGCGGCAAAAAAAGGGTCAAGGGGGAATCCCCCTTGCGGGGTCAAGGGGCGGAGCTCCCTTGTAGGGTTTGGGGCAACGCCCCAACTGTTCCACGGGCGACCAATTCAAAGAGAAAAGTCCACAAAGGCGCAGGCAGCGAAGCGTCCCTGCCAGTAACTTTGCGCTCCCGCAGGAGCGCCCCCCAAGCTGCTCTTTCCAACATCTATGCTGTGTCGCGCCAGATGGACGCGACCGGATTGCCTGTCTTCCAGACATAGCTTGTCTTTCTCGCAAGCAGGGGATTTCGCGGCTGCGGGCGCGACAAGGGGGCAATGGAAACAGACGAAGTCTGCGGTCGCCCCCTTGACCCCTTCGGGTCGCCACTAACGAAGTTGATTTTTTTTGAATCATCAATAAAAGTATTAACTTTCCGTTCATCAGGAGATTTTCGCCATGCAATACTGCACCTTGGAAAAAGAGGGCTTTCTGGGGACATTCTACAAGGGCGAAACGCCGTCGGAGAAAGCCGTCATCCTCGTTGGAGGAAGCGGCGAAGGGCGCGCCGTCAAGGTTTTGCAGCCTTGCGCGCGGAAAATCGGCATGACCGGGCTGTCCCTCAGCACGGCGTATACGCTGCTGTGCGCGAATGGGAAAATCACCCGAAGAGACGCAGCGTCTGCTGGCGAAAATGATGACGATGGAAGCAAAATACCCGGAGGAGTGCAACCGCGCCCGCGCGGACAGCTGGACGAAGCTGGTTGATTTTTTCCAAACAAACATGGTGAGGAGGTGTCTGCTCTGCCAAAGGAATTGCGCAGCGCGGTTTCGCGCGGGATTCTGGCACTTTTGATGGCGTCGGGGCTCATCCTGACGCTTTTGTGCGTCACGGGCGAATCGTCGCTCTGGGCGCTTGCGCTGGGGACAAGCCTGCCGGTGATTGCGCTGCTGTCCAGCCTGCGGACGCGCCCCGGCGGAAAAGTGCTCGCGGCGGGCATCACCGCAGCGGGCGTGATTGTATGGCTGATTGCAGGCGGCGCGGCGGACGCGGTTGAGGTCGTTCGGGCACTGCTGCTGCATTTTTCGGGGCTGACGGCGGCGCTTCCGCTTGTCGCACGACCTTTTGCGGCGATTCTCGGCGTAACTTGCGGTTTCATCGGCTATGGGCTGACCAGCCGCCGCGTGGGCGCATATCCGGCGCTGGCGACGGTGCTGCTGATGGCGCTGCTGCTCTGGCTGGGCAATCGCCCGGATGCGCTGTGGGGCTTGCTGCCCGCCATCATCCCGTGCGTTGCGCTGCTGATGGTGTCCGGGTACGACGAAATTTCCGTCACGCGCGTGCTGCCGCTGACGCTTGTTGTCGTTCTGCTGAGCTTCACAGGCGTTGCCATCGGCGGCATCACCGTTCAGCCAATGAAGGAAGCAGCGGATGCCCTGCGCCAGAAAATTTATGACTACCTTTTCTTCACCAGCGCGCGCGACGTGTTTTCCATTGCCTCACAGGGGTACTATCCTCAAGGGCCGACGCAGCTTGGCGGCGCGGCGACCCCCAGCGAGCGCCCCGTTCTCCGTGTGAGCGGCAGCGGGCGAATTTACCTGCGTGCCGTAACCAAAAGTTCATACACAGGCAGCATGTGGATTGACGAAACAGGCGGGCGGCGCTACCTGTGGAACAGCCCGCGCTGGCAGAATCTGCGCTCCCAGACATTCGACCTGACGCTGCCGAACGAGACACTCGCGGCGAATCTGCCAACAAAAACCGTCACCGTCACCATGCTGTCGGACAGCGCAAGCAGCCTGTTTGTGCCGCAGCGCATCCGCGAATTGTCCGTGGGCAGCGGCATCGTGCCGTATTTCAACGCGGGCAGCGAGATTTTCGCGACGCGGAATTTAACCTCCGGCGACACATGGACAGCGACGTATGTTGATTTGACCGCCGGGCAGAGCGGCTTGGCGGAGCTGATTGATGCGGGCGCACAGTTGACCGACGCCCAGTACGAGGACATCCGCAAGCTGTACACCGGGCTGCCCGGTCACCTCGAACAGCGCCTGTTCGACTTCGCGCGCAATGCCGCTGGAAGCGCCGATTCACCCTACGAAATGGCGCGCAGCATCCAGTCGTATTTGCAGGCGTACTGCCGCTATTCGCTGGATATTCCCGAACAGGCGTCGAACCTCGATTTCGTATCGACTTTCCTGCTGATGACGCGCGAGGGCTACTGCACGCACTTCGCGTCCGCCATGACGGTGCTGTGCCGCATGGTCGGGCTGCCCGCGCGGTATGTGGAAGGCTTCGTGGCGGATGTGGACGCATCGGGGCAGACGGTCGTGACCGGCACAAGCGCCCACGCGTGGACGGAAATCTACTTTCGGGGCGTGGGCTGGGTGACGTTCGACGCGACGCCGTGGACATCCACGCAGAATGCCTCGTCCGCGCCCAACCAGCCGGATGATCTGCCGACGCCATCGGTTTCGCCGTCTCCCTCGCCCTCCCCGTCGCCATCGCCAACACCCTCGCCTTCGCCGGAGATGGACGACTCATCGGCTTCACACGAACCGACCAGCACGCCATCCCCCGCACCGTCGCCCTCGCCGGAAGCGAATCTGCCGACGAATACCCCTGAACCCGCACCGGCGCCGCCGGACAATCCACCGCCGGACGTGCCGTGGCTGCTGCTGATTCTGCTTGCGCTGATGGCGGCGGCTGGCGGGCGCATTTGGTGGACATTGCCGACCACGCGCGACAAGCAGGCGAAGGATGAAAGCACACGCTGCATGGTGTGGATGCAGGCGACGCACGATGCCCTGCGGATGGCAGGCTTGCGGCGCGGACGCAGCGAAACACCGCAGCAGTTCTTCCAGCGCGCGGACGAAGCCGTTCACGCGCAGGGCACACTGGCCGTCGTCGGGGAAATTGAGACGCTGGCGTTCTATGCCCGCGCGGACTTGCTGCCCAGCGACGCGCAGGCGCTTCAGCAGGCGTATCAGACGCTCTGGCAGGGCATGAAGCCGCTCCGCAAAGTGCGGCTGACGCTCTACCGGGCAGTTGTGCCGATGAAAATGCGCAATTTCACACAAAGCTAATACCAAAAACAGGGCTGCCTCGAGCGTGAAGCAGTCCTGTTTGTATTTACCTGATAGTTACGAAATTGTCTGGTCGAAGAACACGTTTTCGTCGCCCGTCGTGGTGATTCTCATCTGTACATGGACGCCGCGTTCCGTCTTTTCCACCGTCAGCGTGTCCTCCTCCACCATCTCCGGCTCGAAGATTTTCAGCGTCAGCCGACCGTCCTTCATCCCCCATGCCCCCAGCGCCGGCGTATCGGCTTTATCGCGCGTGAAGAAGGGCTCGCAGTGCACAGCGCGGTGAATCGTGTGCCACTTGCCGCGCCCGGCAGTGACGAGCAGCTCCCCCTGCATATTCCGCATTGTCAGCATATCGCCATCCAGCGTCAGGCGCATCCAGACGTTCGGCGCATCCAAGTTCAGGTATTCCGGCGGAATCGGGCTGCCGTCGTCCTCCGGCAAATCGCGTTCGTAGCGCAGATTCGCCGTCTTTTGGCGCAGTTGCTCCGTAACCTCTGGTTCATCCACAACAGCATCCGATTTGTACTTCATCAGCACTTCATCGTAGTACGCATTCAGCACGCCGCCCATGTTCTGCGTAAGGCAGTTTGTGACCAGAATGGTGTCCGTCGCCGGATGCACGACGCAGAACTGCCCGTACATGCCGTCCGCCCGGAACGCCCCGTGCCGGCACTGCCAAATCTGGTAGCCGTAGCCCTGCGCCCAGTCGCTGTTCGGGTCGTCGCCGCTGCTGATTTGCCGCGTCGTCGCCTCGCGGACATACCATTCCGGCACAAGCTGCTGCCCGTTCCAGCGCCCGGATTGCATCAGCAGAATGCCGAGCTTTGCGATGTCCTCCGGGTGCAGGGAAAAGCCGAAGCCGCCCGTGCAGATGCCGTTCGGGTCGCGAATCCACCGCGTGCCGGTGATGCCCATCGGCGTAAGCAGTTTCTCGCGCAGGTACTCTTCAAGGTCGATGCCGCGCTGTTTGAGGGCGGCAGACAGCATATACGTCGCGCCCGTATTGTAACGGAAAGTTTCACCGGGTGCATCCGCGAACGGTTCACGCAGGAACGCCGAAATCGCGTCATCCCACGCATTTTCCTGATGGAACGGCTCGCTTCCCTGCCCCGTTGACATCATCAGCAGATGCCGAATCGTGAGCATTTGCAGCTGCGGTGAATCGGGCGCGTTCTTCGCCTGCTCTGGGAACAAATCGACAATTCGCTCATCCAGGCGGATTTTCCCCTCGCCCGCCGCGATGCCAATCGCCATGGCCGTGAACGTTTTGCTCAAGGAATAGACAGTGCGCAGCTGCTCCTGCGTGTATGGCGGCCAATACGCTTCGTACAGCACCTGATTATGGCGCAGCAGCATCATGCTGACAACGCTGATGTTCTCTTTTTCCAGCCGCTCCAGCAGATTCAGGATGTTCCGGCTGTGCAGCCCCATTTCTTCCGGGGTAGTCCGCATCAGCTGATTCATGGTTTCCGCCTCCTTCAAATCGCGAAAGAACCCAAAATCGAGGGTGAGCGACATGTTTTTCTCCACGATTTCCGGCACGCGCAGCACCCCGAACCGCCACATCAGCGGGTACACATAGCTCACGCCGCGGATATCCCCCAGCGCCTTCGGGCGGTCGGCATACCCAATTTCCCGTGCGCGCCGGAACGCCAGACAGACGCTGCTCCACGAGAGCGTCTTGCTCTTCTCGCGCCGGTCGATGAGCAGTTCGCGGTTCGGCTGCCCGTTCTGCCCGATTTTCAGGCAGTAGGTGAACGGCAGCCCCGTCGCGGTGCGAAACAGCATCCCCTGACACGCCACCACCGCGCGCCAGAGCGCCTCTTCCGCGTTCTCCGACGCCCCTTGCAGCGCCTGAATCGCTGCTTCGGCTTCGTTTGTCATGCGCATTTTCCTTTCGCTTCTTTTTCCCATCATAGCACATTTTCCCGTTCCGCGCAAGTTCCTTCTACTATATGCCGAAAATCAATGGGGAGAATAGCCAAAAAACAATACAAAAACAGCAAAAAGGGCTTGACAAGCGCGCAAATTGCGTGTATGATTGTCGCATAAACCGGTGACGGAGAAGAGTACCTGCTTCTCAGTCCGGCACAGGGAGTCGCTGATAGTGGGACGGCGGCGCGGACGGCAGCAGCGAATGGGCTCCGGAGGGTTTGCCCCAAGGTGGGGAGTTGGGAGAGCAAGGGCGCAGGGCGTAAGGGCGGATGCATGGAGACATGCGGATGCGATTGCTTGCCATCAGCCGCATCGTAGGGCAGAACGGGAATCTGCACCCGTTATCATGGCAGCGCATATCAAGTGTATGCGGATGAGTGCGCTTTTCGTACAGAAAAGCGAAGCTGAGTGGCACCGCGGGAATACCGCCTCAGTCGGAAACGACTGGGGCGTTTTTTGTTCCAATAAAAAACGACGACTTAGGAAAGGAAGGTACCCCATTATGATGAAGAAGCTGACTGCCCTGCTGACTGCCCTGTTCCTCCTGCTGAGCGCGACCGCCCTTGCGGACGAGGTGATTCACATCGGCATCATCCAGTTCGCCGAACACGGTTCGCTGGACAACTGCCGCATCGGTTTCATCGAAGGTCTGGCCGAAGAAGGCTTCGTCGAGGGAGAAAACGTTGTGTTTGACATTCAGAACGCGCAGGCGGACACCGCCATTTCTGCCCAGATTGCCGACGTGATGGCTGGCAAGTACGACATGATCTGCGCCATTGCGACCCCGGCGGCAATGGCTGCCTTCAACGCCGCGGAGGATGCGGGCATCCCGGTCATCTACACTGCCGTGTCCGACCCGGTCAGCGCCATGCTCGCCGGTGCCGACGGCAAGAACCCCGGCAACATCACCGGCACGAGCGACGCGCTGCCTGTGGAAGCCCAGCTGAAGCTCATCCGCGCACTGATGCCCGATGCAACGAAAATTGGCATCCTGCATACGACGAGCGAAACCAACAGCGACGCGACCCTCGCCCTCTACAAGGAACTTGCCCCGAACTACGGCTTTGAAATCATCGACAAAGGCATTTCCACCGGCGCTGACCTCCCGATGGCGCTTGACGCGCTGCTCCCGCAGGTGGACTGCACCACGAACCTGACCGACAACACCGTCGTCAGCTACCTCGCCGTTTTGCTGGAGAAGTCCGAAGAATATGGCAAGCCCGTGTTCGGCAGCGAAATCGAGCAGGTCATCAATGGCTGCGTCGCGTCCGAAGGTATTGAGTATACCGAGTTGGGTCGCCAGACCGGCCGCATGGCAGCGCGCGTCCTGCGCGGCGAAAGCGCCGAGGATATCCCCTACGAGACCATCAGCAATTCCTACCTGTACGTCAACCCCGATGCGCTGGCGGCATACGGTCTGACCGTCCCCGCGGAACTGTCCGAACGCGCCATCGACGTGACGGCAGAGTAAACAAGCCATTTTCTCTTCCTTCCGGCTGTATTCCCGCAGCCGGAAGGGTCTTGCATGTCCGGGCTTCCTTCCTATTATTATGCAGCTTCTTTCCCCGCAAACATCCACACAACGAGGTGACTGATTATGACGCTGAACATGCTCATCGGCATTCTGGAGCAAGGGCTCATCTATGGCATTATGGCAATGGGGCTTCTCATCACCTACCGCATTCTGGATTTCCCCGACCTGACCGTCGACAGCTCCTTCCCGCTGGGCGCGGCGGTCTCCGCCACGCTGACCCTCCAAGGCGTTGCGCCGTGGCTGACGCTGCTCATCGGCTGCGCGGCGGGCGGCATCGCCGGACTGATTACCGGGCTGATTCACGTCAAGTGCCGCGTCCGCGATTTGCTCAGCGGCATCATCACCATGACTGGGCTGTACTCCATCAACCTGCATATCGCCCAGAACAAGGCGAATCTCCCCCTCTTTGGCGGCGATACGCTCTTCCGCAACGCCTTCACGAAGTCGCTGCCCAAGGCGATTTCCCCCTACACCACGCTCATCATCATCCTCCTGATTGCGCTGATTGCGAAAATTCTCCTTGACCTCTTCCTGCGGACGAAGTGCGGTTACCTCCTGCGCGCGGCGGGCGACAACCCGTCCGTCGTCACAACGCTTAGCCGCGACCAGGGCACGGTCAAAATCCTTGGTCTGATTATTGCGAATGCGCTGGTTGCGCTCGCGGGCGCGGTCATGTGCCAGCAGCAGCGTTTCTTCGACATTTCGATGGGCACAGGCACGATGGTCGCCGGGCTTGCGTCCGTCATCATCGGCACAAACCTCTTCCGCCACGCCTCCTTCCTCCGCACCACCACCATGGTGCTGATTGGTTCGATTCTCTACAAGGCGTGCGTGTCGATTGCGATTTCGTTCGGTCTTGACGCGCAGGACATGAAGCTCATCACGGCAGTGCTGTTCCTCGCGATTCTTGTGCTGTCCAATACGCGGAAAAAGAAGGTGCGCATTCATGCTTGAAATGAAGAATATTACCAAAATTTATAACCCCGGCACGGTGCAGGAGACCTGCCTGTTCCGCGATTTTTCCCTCACAATTAACAAGGGCAGCTTTGTCAGCGTCGTCGGCAGCAATGGTTCGGGCAAAACGAGTATGCTCAACCTGCTTTGCGGGTCAATTCCGGTGGATGCGGGGCAAATCCTCATGGACGGGCAGGACATCACCCGCGTGAAGGAGTTCCGCCGCTACCGTCGGATGGGGCGTGTTTATCAGAATCCAGCAATGGGAACGTGCGGGACAATGACGATTCTACAAAACCTGTCAATGGCGGACAACAAAGGCAAACCATTCGGACTGACCCCCGGCACGAACCGCAAGAAGCTCGAAGCGTATCGAGCGATGCTGGCGCCGCTGGGTCTGGGCTTGGAGGACAAGATGGATGTGCCCGTCGGATCGCTTTCCGGCGGTCAGCGGCAGACGCTGGCACTGCTGATGGCGACAATGACACCCATTGACTTCCTGATTCTGGACGAACATACCGCCGCGCTCGATCCCAAGACTGCGGAAATCGTGATGCAGCTGACGAACAAGGTGGTGCAGGAGAAGCACCTGACGACGCTGATGGTGACGCACAACCTGCGCCACGCGGTAGAGTACGGCGATCGCCTGCTGATGATGCACCAAGGGCACGTCATCATGGACAAGGCGGGCGACGAGAAGCGCGCGCTGAAGGTGGACGATTTGCTGGACGTGTTTACTTCCATTAGTATCGAATGCGGCAATTAAACGGGGGCAATGCCCCTGTTTTTTCTTGCAGCTTTGCGCGTCTCAGCGTTATAATTCTTCTATCCGTTAGTTTTTCAAACTCCGCCGTGCGCCCGCGTCTCCCTTCCCCCCCGCTGCCGTGTTGAGTCGCGGGGGATTTTCTCTTCCCCAAAACGACAAAAAAGCGCCCTTGACTCTCGCGAATCAAGGGCTAATAGGAATCCGGCAGCGACTTATCCTCCCGGGCCGTG